>Ga0228536_1000063_pt1 | contig 259950 bp, 228 predicted proteins | sample SJ1Smetagenome_FD_168611 | JGI IMG/M metagenome (GOLD analysis project Ga0228536, IMG submission 168611) | Enriched culture of PCE-dechlorinating microbial communities from Ithaca, New York, USA - SJ1.S | ecosystem: Engineered > Modeled > Simulated communities (microbial... > Unclassified... | reverse complement strand
TCACCCGTCCGCTACTAACGATGTCTTCAGCAAGCTTCCAACATCGCCCGTTCAACTTGCATGTGTTAAGCACGCCGCCAGCGTTCGTCCTGAGCCAGGATCAAACTCTCGTTTAATTGCTCGGAACGCCTCTTTTCCTCTTCTTCTCGCTCTTATAAATCTGTCAAGGTTCTGTTGATTTCCCGTAACACTTGGCCTGAACCAGAGTGCCTGAATATAATAGCTCACGCTGGTAAAACTGTCAACACAGACACAATGTTACCTATAATATGAAACGAGGAATCCGAAAGACACAAAAGCAAAACGATAAACCTATAAAAATGTTTTAAGTAAACGTTGAAATGGACTATTACAGCGCATTAGATTGTTTCGTGAACCACTCCATGTTTTCTTTATTTTTCTTCTTCGCCGCCATCCTCATCTTCGTCCAACTCTAAAATTCCGTCTTCCAAAGAGAGAGGAGGTACCGCATCCTCATCGTCTTCAAGAGGAGCAGATGGTTCATGCTCGGAGATCGCCAAGGAGAGCGCCTCGGAACTGATGGCAAGGACTTCGGCGGAAATCTCTTGCATCAATTCAGGGTGTTCTTCTATATATTGCGCCACAGTATCTTTTCCCTGCCCCAATGTTTCCCCTTTATAAGCAAGCCACGAACCTTTTCTTTTAACAACGTTCAGATCGATGGCCATATCGAGAATCGCCATTCCTTTGGGAAGCCCTTTGCCGTAAAGAAGCGTACAATGTCCTGTTTTGAAGGGGGGAGCCTGCTTATTCTTGACAACCTTCATCCAAAGTTCATGTCCAATGGTGTCGTCTCCTTTGGTGACTCCCTTTCCTCGTTTCACCTCGATTCGGACAGAGCTGTAAAATTTGAGGGCGCGACCACCTGTTGTGGTCTCCTGAGGTCCTTGAGAATATCCGGTGCTTATCTTCGCACGCAACTGATTGATGAAAATCACGACACAATTGCTCTTGGATATAGCAGACGTAAGTCGTCTCAAAGCATACGACATAAGACGAGCCTGCAACCCAACCTGACTATCCCCGATTTTCCCGTCGATTTCCGCCTGCGGCGTGAGCGCGGCGACGGAGTCGACAACAACGATGTCAACAGCACTGCTGCGCACAAGAGTATCCAAAACATAAAGCGCTTGCTCTCCGCTATCCGGTTGTGCGACATAGAGAGACTGCACATCAACTCCGAGGTTATGTGCGAGACGTGGATCCAAAGCATGTTCGGCGTCAATGAAGGCAGCTACGCCACCCGCTTTTTGCGCTTCGGCAATGGCATGGAGCGCAACCGTAGTCTTGCCGGACCCCTCCGGCCCAAAAATTTCGACGATGCGTCCTTTGGGAAGACCACCAATTCCCAAAGCTACATCCAATGGAAGAATTCCCGTAGAAATAACCTCGACGGCCGCTTTAAACGATTCACCCAATCGCATTATCGAACCTTCTCCGAATTTACTGCGAATGTCGTCGATTGCCATTTCAAGAACGTCGTCCCGTGTCTGCGGACCTTTCTTTTTCGCCAATCAAATTCCTCCTTTTTAAAATGTAAGTCTGTTATAAATTAAGTAACCGTTAAATGTTAACCGTTTTTCAGGAATCTCCAGTTCCGTATAGGTGCATAGACAGGACCAGTCGGTTTTAAAGTGCTTTTCATAAGCGTGACGGTATCGGCCTTCCACTCTATCTTTCTTTTCGGGAAAACAATCTGTTGATCAACCGTTTCAGGGCGACGAGTTCTGGCAAGAGTTATGTGTGGTTTAAAAAAACGCTTTTCTCGTGGTATACCATGCATTTCAGCAACATCTTCAACAAGAACGGCAAGCGCTTGCAGCGGGAAAAGGTCGCCGAGAACTTCCACCGTCAGAGTCTGTACTCTTCGCATATCGGGGAAAGCCCCTAAAGGGCCGCAAGAGAATCGTAGAGCCTCTAGTTGCAACACCTCCAAGCGTTCTTCAAGAGATTCCGCAAACAGGTCGAGAAACTCCCTTTCCTGCTCACCAAAGAATTTCAATGTAATATGAAGAGCATCGGTAGATACCCATTTAAACGCTGGGTAGGTTGTACGGAGAAAGAAGGTTTCATCCTCGAGAGCCTGCCGTGTCATGGCCGGCAGTTCTAAGCACAGAAAAGAACGAATGAGATCACCCATTTTCATTCATCTCCAGAATAGCCTTCCTGAGCGCCGCAAGAGCCGTGTGCGTGGCCCGGATTCGAATCTGGTTCCGGTCTCCGGAGAAATTATACACAAAGGCGCGTTCGGCACGGGCGCCCGCGAGAGCAAACCATACCGTCCCTACGGGTTTTGAATCGGTCCCCCCTGCCGGTCCCGCGACTCCGGTGACTGCAAGAGCTACGTCCGAACCGAACTGATTTTTTGCACCCCGAGCCATTTCCAGCGCGCACTCCCCGCTTACGGCGCCATATTCTTTGATAGTATTTTCAGAAACCGATAAAACGGATTGTTTTGCCGCATTGCTATAACACACCGCGCTCCCCAAAAAAACATCGGAACTTCCGGGGATATCCGTTAATGCAGCACCAACAAGACCCCCGGTGCATGATTCAGCGCATGCAACAGTTACTCCTTTTCTGCGCGCCGTCAAAAGAAGATCCTGCGCCGTGGAAAAGCAACCTTCGGATAGGCAGTCTCCCGGAAAAAGTGCGCGCAGATTATGAGCAGCCTCATCAATCGCCGCAGGGGCACCTCTGAGTATAATTTCTACTGTCCCTGGCGAGGGTAAAATAGAAATATTGAGCGAAGGATTCGCTGTAATGTGGCCTATTCTGTCTTTCAATAAAACTTCCGGCCAGCCGACTACGATCACCGAGAGCATGCATCTGTCGTTCAGAAGAAGGTCAGCAGCCAACTCCTGTTCCGCCATAGCTTTGAATTCTTCAGGAACTCCTGGAAACGCGAAGATTCTTGTAGTGTCCTTGATGAAATAAATGCCGAGCGCCGAACCTCGGGGATTGTGTATCGAAAACGTGCCTTCGGGTATTGCACCTTGCGACGATCTACACATTTCCAGAGTAGTTTTTAATTCGGCAGGATACCGAGAGAGTATCGTATCGTACGCTGCATGATCTATCTGAAGCGGAACTCCCAAAAACCGTGCAAGAGCAGTTCGTGTACAGTCGTCATGCGTCGGGCCAAGCCCTCCTGAAACCACAACAAGATCGGCCTTCCCGACATGAAGAGAAAGTGTTTCCTCCAGAACTCCTAAACCGTCGGGAATTATCTCCATCCGAAGGACTCTCCAACCTGCAAGCGCTAGGCGGTTCGCAAGCCACCCGCAGTTTCCTTCCCGGCGAGCCCCGCTAAGCAGTTCATCCCCAAGTGCTATTAGGATTGCCTGTTTCACGTTTTCCCCTCTTTTCAACCAGTTTTGTCGGTCTACAGGAAAAGATTCCAGCCTCCTCCGAGATAGAGCCAGCGAATCAGCATCAGTATAAGATTTACTATAATGCCTCCGACAATATCATCAGCCATTATTCCCCACCCCCCGGGGAGCTTCTCTGCTGTATTTATCGGAAAAGGTTTAAGGATATCGACAACCCGGAAAAGAAACAGCGCCGGAAGAAAAAAACCGGATGGCAATCCGTACATAGCCAGCCAGACACCGACAACTTCATCGACGATTACTTCTTTGGGGTCTTCTTCGCCGATTCTTTTTGAATATATCTGAGACGTGTACAGACCGAGGAGCGCTATCAAAATAATGATATACAGCGGAACCGGAAAAAAAACATAGATAAAAAAAGCCGCCACCGAACCGAGCGTTCCCGGCATGTTCGAAACGAATCCCAAGCCGCAGAGGGTGCTGACACACCAAGCGAAGTCTTTATTTCCTGGGTATTTCCGCAAAGAGATCATGTTCTTCAGCATCTGTTATTATTACCTCCACAAATGAACCTTCCGTAAGAATCGAACCGCCGGATACTCCAACAAGACCGTCCACCTCCGGAGCATCCCGGTAAGAGCGGCACCATGCGAAATCATCGTCGCGAACAACCTCATCAACGAGCACCTTTAGTTTTCGGCCTAGAAAAAGGCGCTGCCGTTCTTTCGATATCTCCGCTTGCAACGTCATCAAACGATTATAGCGGCTGTTTTTAATGGACTCCTCGATGTGCCCGCCCATTCGAGCGGCCGGAGTTCCTTCTTCAGGAGAGTAAATAAATGCTCCGACTCGATCTATCTCGGCTTCTTCCAGAAAATCGAGTACCTTGGCGAACTGCTTTTCCGTCTCTCCGGGAAATCCGGTAATTATTGTTGTACGCAAGGCGAAAAGCGGATCGACGCTCCGTGCATAGGCGAATATACGACGAATATGTCCCTCTTTATCGGGGCGGTTCATCATTTTCAGGACATCATCGTCTATATGCTGTATTGGGATATCCAAATATGAAAGGATGCGAGCATTTCCAGCTACCATATCGATAAAACGCTCATCTATACGGGAAGGATGCAGATAGAGCATCCGAATCCATACATCGCTTGGCAACTCCCTGTCGAGAGAGGAAAGGAGTTCGTCAAGTCGCGGCTCTCCATAAAGATCTTTGCCAAAAATTGTGAGATCCTGTCCGACAAGACATAGCTCCTTCGCCCCGTTTCGGACAAGAAACAATGCTTCCTCAAGCAAAGCGGAGAGAGGAACGCTGCGTGCTCTACCTCGAATGGATGGAATCGTGCAATATGAACAGAAGGTGTCGCACCCCTCGCCAACTTTTAAGTAGCGGGACCATCGACGCGTTTCCTGAAGTCGACCTCTTGCATTCCCGGGGGCGGCGATGATAGACGGATCGAAATAAGCCGCGACTTTCTCCCATTCCTCGGCCTTCGCCCATAGATCGACAGAAGGGAGTTCTTTTTTCATCTCGTCTCCGTAACGATTGACAAGGCATCCGACAACGGCGATCTTTTTCAGAGCGCCCTTTTCTTTCATCGACTCCAAGTCAAGGATAACGTTGATATTTTCTTCGACTGCGGATTGGATAAAACCGCATGTGTTGACGATGGCCATATCAGCCTCTTCAATACTCTGTACAACCCGAAGTCCAAGCGCCTGAAGAACTCCGAGGAGTTTTTCGCTGTCCACGGAGTTCTTGGCGCAACCCATACTTATTAGGTGGATCTTCACTATTCGAACCTTCCGGAAGATCCGTCAGGATCGTAGTAAATTCTTTCAACGCCTCTTCCGGGACTCCCCATATCTTTCCCGTTCCAAGAGACCCTCACCGCGCTTCCCCTACCGAATGTCACGTTAAGCCTTTGCGTTACTTTAAAGTCAGCCGTATCTCCGGAGCGCATCGTCCGTTCGAAAATCGTTCTGGTCCCTTGACGGATACGAACCCAGCAATCTCCATTCGCAGTGATGACCAGCATATTCTCTTTCTTCTCCTCGGCGGCGGGGGTTGGTGAGGGAGCAGGCGTTCCGGCAAATCCGACAAGTTCCGCAGCAGTGGGAGGCGGAACAAGCGTAGGGCGAAGCATGTCTTCGGAAGCGGCAGATGTCTGTTCAGCGGTTCCTTCGGCTACGGAAGACCTCGATTCGGAATCGCCGAGTTCCGCCGTTTCCGCGGAGTTTCTTCCTTCCGAGAGCAGCCTTCCTCCCTCCTCGGTCGTTTTCTCATCCGAATACGAACTCCGGTCTCCGTTCGGGGCGAAAAGAGAGACTCCGCTCTGCTCCCATGAATACCAGACATACCATCCTGACCCTGTGACAATCATTACAAGAAGAGCGAATATCCAGAATCGCGATGCGGGTTTAAAGCCTTTTGTCGGCGGAGTGCAGGTGCCTATGACCGGTTGCTCTTCGGGGCGCTTTCTCTCTATCCCTTCCGAAAGCATCGGGAGAAACTCGCTCCAGAGTTCTTCGGCCCCAAGAAATTGAAGATACGTTCGAATAAAGCCTCGCACATAGACAGTACCGGGAAAACCCGAATAGTCTCCTTGCTCGATCCCCTGCAAAAAGTTGATTCGAATTTTTGTTCCCTCATGAACATCCTCAAGGGTGAGTCCCAACTCTTCTCTTTTACTTTGAATCTTTCTTCCCGCTTCTTGAAGCATGTTTTCTCTTTCTTCAGGCACGATCTGTTGCCTCCTTAACAAGTGTTCGAATTTCCCGCAGGGTTCGGGCGGGTTCAGGGGCGCCGAAGACGGCGCTTCCCATAACAAGAACGTCGGTACCGCCCTGAGCCACCATCGCTGCATTGTGTTTCCCGATACCGCCGTCCATTTCGATTAAAAAGGAGTAATGGCCTGCGGTTCTCCATCTGGAGAGCATCGTCACTTTGTCGATCATCGGTTGGATAAATGACTGGCCTCCGAATCCCGGATTTACAGACATGACAAGCACAAGATCCACAAATGGAAGCAATGGACGAAGGAGTTGCTCCGATGTACCCGGATTGATCGATACGCCGGCCTTGCCCCCCTTTTCCCGTATCCTCGACAATGTTCTGTGAATATGATGGTCCGCTTCCGCATGGACTGTGAGATAGTCGGGACCTGCGGAAATGAAGTCGTCAATCAGTCTTTCAGGATGATCTATCATTAGATGCACATCCAAAACTTCACGTGGAAATCTTTCACGCACCGCACCGACGAATCCCGGACCAAAGGTTATGTTAGGGACGAAGCAGCCGTCCATAACATCGAGGTGAAGCCAATCGTGTTCGCCTTCCAGCGAGCGTATCGAATTCTCCATATTGAGAAAGTCCGCCGAAAGGAGAGAGGGAGCGTACAGAATTCGCCTGCTCATTTATATCGCTCCTGCCAAACAAATTCGCCGCCGAGATACACCGTAACTACCGCTTCCGTGACAAAAGGAGAATCCAGCGAGATAAATTCTCCGCCCTTCACATCTCTGCCGAGCAAAGCTTTTGTTCCTGTGGCGTCCACCATCTCGATCTTGAGCGCAAGAGGTTTTGTTAACGGGGGGACCTGGTACCTGATTCGAGCGGTTCCCGTTGCCGCAGGACCCGGTCTGGACACAGGCGGAGTGGCTGCTGCGGGAGTCGGAGTCGCAGGTATAGGAGACTGCCCTGGCGGAAGGCCTATGGCTCCTGCAAGTTCCTGTTGTTCCGGGGTCAGCGGCCGGACTGGGCCTATCGGACCGACCTGACGAACAGGAGTCTGCGGCTGTTCCACTACGACCGCATCGGAGGCGGACGGCGTCTCGGCGGGAGCAGCAGGAGCAACAGCGCGTGCTTCAGGCGTAGGTTCAGGGCCTCTTCTCTTGCTGGAAGCGACTTGAATCACTATCGATTCGCCTTGGCGGACCATAGCTCCCGCTTTCGGCCGTGTCGACATGACCATGCCTTCAGGCGTATGCTGCGTGTTCACATACTCAACGCCGCCAACACGTAATCCGCTCTGTGAAAGAAGTTCTCTCGCCGTTTTTTCATCGCGCTGCGCGATATCGGGAACGGGAATACGTCCGTCTTTCGGGACCGGGCCCAAACTGACAAGCAACTCGATCTTCCTTCCGCCCTCTATCATCGCCGGAGAGGCGGGATTCTGCGCAATAACGGCTCCGGCAGGACGAGTATTGTCATGGATCCGAAGAATATCGCCTGCGGCAAACCCTTGTTCTTCAATCATCCGGAGAGCCTGCCCCTGTTCGAGTCCGCGTAAATCGGGGAGAGCGCGTCTGTTCCCCCCCTTGCTTACTTTCAGTATAACCGTTTTATCCCTGCGAACTTTTGTACCGGGATCCGGCCATTGAGCCAATACGGTGCCGGCAGGCACTGAAGAATCGATCTGTTCGATTTTGACCTCAAGCCCCATGCGCTCGGCGCTTTCAACAGCATCAAGAACAGACATTTCCCTCAGCGGAGGGATCACAAGATCTTTTCCTCCGAAAAACACTGTGTAAAAAGCGACGCTTCCGGAAATGAGAATGACGAGCAACGCCAGAACAATGGCCCAGCGCAATATTTTTCCTATCAAAAGTCTTTCCCTCCCGATCTCTTCAAAATCGCTGCCATATAAAAACCATCGAGCCACGGCAATTCAGGCCAGACATACGTACCCCAAGGCCGCCCTTTTCGAAAATGCTTTGTTGCAACTGGAAATGAGAGTTCCACGAGAGAAGGATCTTCCGAGAGAACTCCGGCGACTACGTTCTCGTTCTCGGCTTTGAAAAGGCTACATGTAGAGTAGACTACAATTCCCCCCGGCGCAAGAAGGGAGACGGCCCTTCTTAATAAATTTCTTTGGAGAACGGCGAAGGATTCCAGTTTTTCCGCAGTAAGACGCCATTTTCCTTCTGGATGTCGACTCCATGTGCCGCTCCCCGAACAGGGGGCGTCAAGAGAAATCAACCCGGGGGTTCTCACAGGATCGGTATGAAGAGCATCTCCTGTTGTGAACGCCGGTAGGCGGTCGATATGCAGTCTTTTCATTTCGCGCAAGGCCGCCGAAACACGGCCCGGAGAGAGTTCCATGCACTCCAGCGGAACATCGGGGAAAAGACGAGCAAGATGGCCGGATTTAATTCCTCTTCCGGAGCACATCTCAAGAACGGGCCCCCCCTTGTACACTTTGCGAATACCTTCAACTACAAGCATGGAGCCTTCGGACTGGGGAGTCGACCATCCCTCCGCATATCCTGGAAAGATCCCCGGAAAAATAGTGGAACTTAAGCGAACGCCCGAGGAGACAAGTGGAGAACGCCAACAACGTATTCCTTTTCGCTGCGCATCCACACAAATCGTCTCGATTTTTTCGTATGGAAAGATGCGAAACGCTGAATATGGACGGATCCGAGCCATTCGCAAAAGATCCTTTGCCTCGTCGCCGAAAGTGTTCCTCCATACAGCGGCCGCCCACTGGGGGATTCCGGCAAACAGCGCCTGGTCCCTTGCGTTACCTGAGGCTTCGAATGCGGAAAGGCGTGCATGTCCTTCGTCCGCCACTTTCCGAAGAACAGCATTAAGAAGCTTTGCTCCTTTTTCTTCACCTTTTTCCTTGAGTATCTGGACAAGAGCATTGACCAGAACGCGGGGGGCGAATTTTTTCAGTTCAAGCAGACCGGCGGTGCCTATGCAAAGGGCATCCTCCGTCAAACGGGACAAGCCCGCGGGGGACGATTTCAGAAAAGAGGAGTACACTTCCTTCCAGAGAAACTGCCTTCTGAGAGCAATATACACAAGAGACGACGCCAAAGAAAGTTCCCCGGGAGACATGGAGTTCCCGAAGCGTCTGATAACCTCGGATGCGAATTTCCCCTCCCGCACTTCGCTCCAGGTCAGAAGAGCAGCTTCGACGCCTCTCACGGAGAAACCACCTCGGCAACTCTCGGCCCGCCCTTTTTTCTCGTCCGGATAAAGACGCTTGTCGGAGCAAGAAATGAGAGACCTCCAAAAGCGATTCGCTCGTTTTTCACATCCACGCCAACGACCTCCATCTCATCGAGTTCCGCTGAAACCGTTCCGTACAACTGTGCAAAAAAACTGAGTCGAGGTCCGATGAAGTACACCGCAACAAGAGCGAGAATCGCCGCAAGAAGACTATAAATTCCGAATGTGCGCATAATGAAGAAAAGAAGAAATGCAAAAAGAGTATTGGCGAGAAGGACGGTTATCCCGCAACGATGATAAAACGCAAGCGAGCGTTCTCCCCTGCGGATGCGATCCAAAGCGGTCCGCGCCGCCTCGAAAGCTGCCTCCGGATCGATTGATCCTCTTAAAGAGAAGCCGTCCTCCACAGGCATACCTTCTATATTCAAAACGCCGAATTGTTCTTCGAGAACACGTATCGTACCGTGTGCAAGCGCATGATTCCTTCGAACAGTCCTGTTCGTAAGAATACGAAAGAGCTGCGCCGGTTTTGCGATGATCCACAGAAAGGACTGTATCGAAAAACCAAGGGGGATAAGCACAAAGAAAATGAGGATAAGCAGCAGAAAAAACCACGGGAAAAGAAAAATAAAGATTAAAAAAAAGAGCAAAGGCATAGGTATTCTGTTCCTTTCTCCCCGAGGTAATAAAAAGGAGCGACCGGGAAAGCCGCTCCTTTTTCCCAGATCATCGCCTCGCAGCGGACTCGGAAAATGTTCAATCTCTGCTACCGAACATCCCCCGAAGAACGAGAAGCCGAATAAGCTGAGCGAACGCCATAACAGTCGCCGCGATATAGGTCCATGATGCTGCACGTAAAACCGCACCTGCTCCGCCGATCTCATCCGCCGACAGCATTCCTGTATCGGCTAGAACCCTGAGGGCTCGGTTGCTTGCGTCGAATTCCACCGGCAGTGTCACTAGATGGAATACGATCACACCTAAAAAGAGAAGAATTCCCAAGTCCATCAGCATCTGACCGCGGAGAAGAATGCCTATGAAAAAGAGCGGGAACGCCAATGTAGAACCAATTCCCACAACAGGGACTATCGAGTTCCGAATCTTAAGGGGCGAGTAGTTCACACTGTCCTGAATGGCGTGTCCAACTTCGTGTGCGGCAACTCCGATCGCGGCGATACTTGAACTCCCGAATACCGAATCCGAGAGACTCAGGCTCTTGTCCCGGGGATCGTAGTGATCGGTTAGGTTGCCGCCTACTCTTCGAACCGGAACACTCGTCAATCCGAAACGATCAAGAAGAGCCCTGGCAACCGCTGAAGCCGTAACTCCTCTCCGAGAGGCAACACGGCTGTATTTCGCGAATACGCTTTTCACCCTCATCTGCGCCCACATGGCTAAAAGAAGCGCAGGAATCAACAACATCATTGTTGAATCAAAGAAAAAAGGAAACATAGCCCCCGACCTCCTCAATATGCTCTTATTCTAAAGGGAAAGGGTACACCGCGCACCTCTTTCCTCCATCGGTATTTTACACGGTTATGGAGGAAAGAGCAATATTGGTCAGACTATTTTCCGTAAAATTTCCCTATCGCTTCAACAATGCGCCGCTGTTCCTCCATCGAGAGTTCGGGAAAAACCGGAAGCGCCAGCGTTTCCTCGCTGAGCCGTTCGGACACCGGGAAATCTCCTTTTTTATAACCGAGGAAAGAGAAGCACTTCTGAAGATGAAGGCTCAACGGATAGTACACCCTGCTGACAATGCCTTCCGCATCAAGGAATTTCTGCAGATCGTCCCGCTGCGGAACACGGACAACGTATTGGTGGAATATATGATGATTGCCGTCCAGTTCAACCGGTGGGGAGACTCTATCCAGAAGACTCTTTTCGGCGAAAAGAGCGTAATACCGTCCGGCTACTGTACGTCGCTCTTCGTTCCACTCCTCGAGATGGCGAAGTTTAACGCGGAGAACGGCCGCTTGGAGAGAGTCGAGGCGGCTGTTCAATCCGACCTCGTCGTGGAAATAGGTGGCGCCGGCGCCGTGAACACGCAGTTTTCGAAGCCGCTCGGCGATACGGTCGTCTTTCGAGACGATCATTCCACCATCTCCGTATCCTCCAAGATTTTTAGTGGGAAAAAATGAGTAGCATCCGATGGAACCAACCGTTCCCGCACGGAGGATCTTGCCGTCCAAGGATCTCCAGGCTCCGAAAGCCTGCGCCGCGTCTTCCACTACCGCGACTCCGCGCTGGTCGAGAGCATCCAGGCATCCTTCCAAGGGCGCCATCTGGCCGAAGATATGCACCGGGAGAAAAGCCTTGGTTTTTGATGTGACAGCTTCAAGGACTTTTTCCGTATCGATGTTGAACGTCGCCGGATCGACGTCGACGAAGACCGGGGTTGCTCCCAAGCGTGTAATACAGCTCGCCGTGGCGAAAAAGCTATAGGGGGTCGTGATTACTTCGTCCCCTTCTCCGATATCAAGAGCCATGAGGGCAAGGATAAGCGCATCTGTTCCCGAGGCGCATCCGATGGCCGATACTCCGCCGAGATAGTTCTCGCACTCTTTCTCAAAAAGCGCGACATCCGGTCCGAGGATAAAATGCTGGCTCTCAAGCACGCCGTGAATCGCTTCAAGCATCTCGTCCTTGACTCTCGCATAATTCCTGACAAGATCCAACGTAGGTATTTTCGCTGCCATGGAAACACGTACCTCCCCTGAAAATTAACGAAACGCAGCACACTCCGCCGTTCCGCCCGCAATATAAACTTCATACATCATCATCACTGTTTCGCGGCGGATTTTGGCGCGGAACACAAAAAACAGGCGAACGCTCCCGACTTCTTTTCGGAGGCAAACGCAGGAGGTAAAAAAGAGAGACTCGGAACAGTTACTCTTCGGCGACGATCTTATCCAGTCCGGCGACTGTTTCCTCCAGGTGCGCCTTCATCAGCGCGACGCACTTCTCCTTGTCATGCGCCCTGAGCGCTGAGAGAATATCCTTGTGGTCATCAGGTGTCGGCGATGTCTCCGGATGATAAAAAGGATCATAGAAGACGACGTAGGCATTCGTTCTCGCCAGAATATTTTCAACATATTCTGCAAGAACTCTGTTTCCGCTCGCATCAGCCACCGTTTTGTGAAAAGCCTCGTTTACTTCGAGATACGTTTCAAGGTCCTTGTCTTCGATCGCTCGCGCTTCTTCGACAAGGGCCTCTTCGATTCGGCGAAGATGACGCTCCCCTATCCTCTCCGCAGCAAGTTGTATAGCAAGACACTCCAGCTGCTCCCTGACGAGGAATGTATCCTCGATTTCCCGAATTGTCGGCGCTGCAAGACGGGCTCCGCTGTTCGGGATGATCATAACGAGCCCTTCGCTCGCCAGACGCCGTAAAGCCTCTCTGACCGGCGTTCTGCTGACACCCATCTGGACTGCTATATTCACTTCGGGTAAGCGCTGTCCCGGTTTCAGTTGTTTTGTTATAATGCGGTGACGAAGCTCCTGATAAGCGTAATCAGCAGACGTGGTGTACAAACGTGGTTCTCTCATCAAAGGACCTCCCTGTACTTTCTGAATTGATCGAGCGGGCAGAAATCATTGTATAACAGTCTGTATTATATATCTTGATCCACTTTATCACATTCAGGATGAATCCACAAGATGGGTTGTGAAAATTTTCGATGCTGCAACAAGCTTTTTCTAAAAAAATGAAGGAGGGCTCCCTTTGCGTTTACTAATTCTGCTGCTCTCTATGGGGTCAGTTGTTTTCTACGGATACGCTCTTGCCGGTATGGGCGGATTTCTGATCGGGAGGGGACGGCTTGATTACGTGCTTTTCGGTCTGTTTCTTGGTACCGCTTCCGCGATTGCCTCCTTGCTGCTTTGGAGGCGCTGGCTTCTACAGATGGAAACAGAGATGGCGAGAGAGATGGAAAACGGTAAATGATCGTTCCCGTCAAAGACACTCCGGCGCACCGTTTGAGCATGATTTCAGTAGTTCGCTCTTCCGCTCCACGCATCCGAAAGGCGCAGTACTGCTCCTTCCATGGCTTTTTCCGGAACAGCGGCAATCGAAAAGCGGACGGCGAATACCTTCGATTTACGGAGAGCAAAACAGGCTCCGGGAGTGACGCGGACTCCGCAGCGTTCTGCAAGACCGGCGGCCTCCGTACCCTCCATTGCTCCCGTCGGGAACCAAAGATATATTCCCCCCTCCGGTTTGAAAAGGGGAACGGACGGGAAGTGTTTTTTCAAAAGGCCGTAGAGTTTCTCCATTCTTCCGGAAAGGATCTTTCGCGCTCTCTCGACCGCCGCAGCCAATCCTCCATTCTCGAGAAAACGGGAGACGACGCACTGAACGAGAGAGGACACGTGTCCTTGCCTGGAAGCGCTTATAGCCAGGTATGTTTCCCTGAGCGACGGCGGGAGAAGAGTATAGCCCAAACGCATACCGGGGAAGAGCGCCTGGCTGAACGAACCGATATAGACGACGCCATGTCCTTCCTCCATCGCTTTCAATGCGGAAACTGATTTTTCACCGTATCGGAGTTCGCCGTAGCTGTCGTCCTCCAGTATCAAAAAGCCGCGCTCTCTGCGCAGGGAGAGGATTTTTTCCCGCAATGCGTGCGGCAGGGTGCGCCCGGTTGGATTTTGGAAGCTCGGGACAAGATACAGAGCATCGGCGGAAGAGAGCTGTTCAAGGCATGGAAGTGTGGAGTCGTCGAAGAGAGGAAGTGCGCGCAGGGGCATTTTTTCGTTTTTTGCAATCTTCGATATTTCCCCGTAAGAGAGTTCTTCCGCCCAGAGGCGGAAAATACCGCGCTCCTTGAAAGAGCGGAGCGCGGTGGAAATGGCGTCTTTGCCGCCGGAAGTCACGACAACTTCTTCCGGATGCGCTGGAATACCGCGTAAAACCGCATGATGCAGAAGAAGGCGCCTTAGAGAAGGATCCCCTTCGGGGGGGCTGCTTTCAAGAGCGGCCTCAAACGAGGGGAGAGAAAGCGATCGGCAGATTTCGGAAAGTGCGTGAAGAGGGAGAAGGTCCGTTGTCGGTTCTTCGCCATCGAACCGAAAAACCGGTTTCTCCCTGCGGAGGCCGGGTACCCCCTCCGCCCGAGAAGACGCCGCGTAGGTCCCGCTCCGCGCAGTCTGAACCACAAGGCCTTTTTCAGCAAGAAGATCGTAGGCGGCGACGACTGTGCATCTACTGACGCGAAGCATCCGTGCAAGTTCACGCGTCCCGGGAAGGCGTTCACCCGAAGAGATGCTTCCGGCGACAATCATTTTTTCCAAGTGTTCGGCAAGCTGTAGATATAAGACGCCCGAGGAGTAGTTCAACGGAATTTCCAGCAGCATGAGTTGATCTCTCCTTCCTTTTCAACGAAAGTACTTCTGGTACAATGCCTCGGAATAAGTGTATCTTATGCAAAGGAGCGGTTTTATGAAAAAGTCTATATGCAAGTATACGCACGACATCGTCGTTTTCGATGTCGACGGGGTTCTTGTCGATACTTCAAGATCGTACTTCGCAGTCGTTGTCCAAGCCGTACAGTGGGCGTGGACAGAAGTTCTCCACGGCGAAATCGACTGCGAGGGATTCACCGAAAGACATTTCGCATTGACTAAAACGCATCCGGCATTCAATGACGACTACGATATCGCATGGTCGATCGTTTGTCGCGCTGCCGCATCGAAGAATCCATCGCTCTCGAAAAGCCTTCCCTCGCCGGAAGAGTGGCGGGCTCTCCTGGAGGGGTGCACGAAAATGGATGTTCCTTCCTGGGTACGTCAGACCTTCGGCGAAGGGGTCCCTCGGCAACTGATACGCGGAGTCTGTGAAGAACTCTACTTCGGGGTACCTTCAACAGGAGAAGAAAACAACGCGCTTCTCTCGCCGAGAAAAGGGCTCTGGGAAAACGAACGTCCTATGATCTCTTGCTCCTGGAGGTCGCTTCCCGTTCCTGCGGGTATTTACACGGGCCGCACCGCAAAAGAACTTCATCTTGCGCTCAGAGGACTGGGTTGGGAGGATTTTCCTAACTCCATGATCATCACGTCCGATTCCGGAATCACAAAACCCTCGCCTCGCGGACTGAAGATACTGTGCGAAACGGCAGGGGCGAATAACCCTCTTTTTCTTGGAGATACCGAGAGCGACCGACAGACGGTTCAGGCTTACGGGCAAGGCGCTTTTGCCGCTATAGGCGATTTTTTACCGGATGCCGAACTCGCGTTTCCCGGCCCGGAGGAAGCCCTTATGCACTTCGCCCTTCTGCCTTCGTCAAAAAAATGAAATAAAAGCGGAGGATCATTGCTTCCTCATCATCAGCCAACGATAAACGCCTTCCATGTTGCTCCAGAGGTCGAGACATATCTCGGTAGCGAGGGACGATCCTCTGCTCCACCCCGACAATGCGATCTGGACCCCCTTGGCGGGGTCCTCTACGCTCCATAGGGCGTCGGAAGAATTTCCCGGATCGATGACCGACGCATACGCAGGGAGATACCCTCGTATTTTCTCTCCTTGATTCAGCATGATATCTTTTTCGGAGAAAGAAAGAGCTTCTACCTTGCGTATGTCTTCGGGAGACGGAACACGGAACTCTCCGCGGAAACGGAAGAGCTTCAATCCCTCGTATTGTTTTTTATTGGGGAGAGAAAACGATTCTCCAAGAAGGGGAGCAATTCCCCCGTTGACAAAAACCGGCTTCCGCGAAAGAAAAAAAGAAACAAACCAATCCCGGATCCCCGATTTCCCTAGAAGTCGTTCGGCACAGAGAAATCCCAGTCCGTGCGGGACGTACAGAGCGTTCAGATTCGTATGCAGAACCGAGCTGTCGAGGGAAACAGGCTGCACTGAACACCCCAGATATTTAAATAAGAGTTCCGCGTTGTTTCCCTCGAAGTCGAATGCGGGGTGCGAGATAATGCCGACGCGCATCCCGCTCGCCTTTCCCTTCAGAGAATCCGATATCGACATACATCCCTTGCTTTGTTTTGCTACTCCCCAGAGAACGTTCCATTCAACCTGATTCACCATGCCGAGAAGCTGCGCCGTCGCGGCCTTTACCGGAAACGCGGCGCGCTGTGCCATGTCCTGAAGACACAGCTCCAGAAGCGGAGGCGCGTCTTTTTCAAGCGTTTTCGGTATGAATCCAAGGCAGAGGAGGGCTGATCGTCGGCCTGTTTCAATTTCGAGAAGTTGGTATTCTCTCGGATTGAGGACCGATGAGAAAAGAACGGCCGAAGGCACGACGCCTTGGGATGTTATCAGGCCCGCGACATTTTCAAGTATGCGCGAGGTCACCGCCGCTGAACTGTCCGCATAGAGCGTCATCACCAGAGGGCACTCGAGAATTCGCGCAACTTCTCCCGGAAGAGGGTTTACGCTGAAAGAATCGCCTTCCCCCCGTTGCCCGAGGGAGCCGAAAACGATATTCAAGGCATCGGGAGCGGCAGCCTGCTGAAAAAGAAGTTTCAGGTTGCGGATGCTTCCGCAGGAAAATGGATCGAGGACTGTAACATTCTGTTCTGTGAGAAGCTTGAGGAAGCGAACAAGATGCTCGTCCGGGCCCGCGCAGAAGAATCGCAGAGGATACCCCAGGCTCTTCAGAACGGATGCGACGAGAATGCTCTGACTTATTTTACCCGCTCTTTTTTCTTCCGCGAGGACGAGACGTGGAATATTCACTGCTTCCTCTCCTTTTTTTTAAAGTATAGTGTATCATATACCGCATGGATTTTGATAATCACCTATCGTCGCAGACGTCTGGAGGTTGATGACGCATGACAGCACCATGGTTTTCCATCAAAGACCTTTCTTCCCATGCGGAGGAGAATGTCGTTGTCCGCGGATGGCTTTACAACCTGAGAAGTTCCGGCAAGATACACTTTCTTCAGTTGCGCGACGGAACAGGCACAGTACAAGGTGTCATGGTAAAAAAAGAAGTGTCCGAGGATATTTTCAACGCGGCCAAGAACCTCTGGCTGGAGGCTTCCGTCGAGGTTTCCGGAACCGTTCGAAAGGATGAGCGCGCTCCATCCGGCGTCGAGCTTTCGGTAACCGATCTGCACATTTTCCAGAACCCTTCGGAGGAGTACCCTATCGGGAAGAAAGATCACGGAATCGACTTCCTTCTCGATCATCGCCACCTCTGGCTCAGAAGCAGCCGTCAGCAGGCGATCATGAAGATTCGGGACCGCGTTATCCGTTCGGCGAGGGAATATCTTCAGGAGAACGGATTTCTGCTGATAGACAGCCCGATCATCAGCGGGGCGGCCGGCGAAGGGGTTTCGGGCCTTTTCGAGATAGACTATTTCGACTCGAAAGCCTACCTGGCCCAGACAGGGCAGCTCTACGCCGAAGCCGCGGCGGCCGCGTTCGGAAAGGTCTATTGCTTCGGCCCCACCTTCCGGGCGGAAAAATCGAAGACACGCCGCCATCTGACCGAGTTCTGGATGCTCGAACCGGAAGTCGCCTTCTATGATCATAAAGACAACATGGCGCTTCAGGAAGGGCTTATCTGTCATCTCGTCGAAAAGGTTCTCGAGCATTGCAGGGCCGAACTCGCCGTGCTCGAACGCGACATTTCCAAGCTGGAGAACATCAAGGCGCCGTTCTATCACCTTCAGTACGGGGAAGCGATTGAAATGCTGCACAAGCTCGGCAGCGACACGCCCTACGGAGACGATCTCGGCAACGACGACGAGACCATACTCACCCAACAGTTCGACCGACCCGTCTTCATAGAGTGCTATCCGAAGACGGTAAAGGCTTTCTACATGAAAGAACACCCCGAAAACCCGGAACTCGTCCTCTGCGACGACCTGTTGGCGCCCGAAGGCTACGGCGAGATTATCGGTGGTTCTCAAAGAGAGGACGATTATGATAGACTTGTCGCAAGAATCAGGGAGCAAGGTCTTCCTGAAGAACCCTACGAATGGTATCTTGATCTCAGGAAATTCGGGACGTTCGTTCACAGCGGATTCGGAATGGGAATAGAGCGCGTCGTGGCGTGGATTAGCGGATTGCAGCACATCCGCGAGGCTATTCCATGGCCTCGCACCATTTACCGTTTGAAGCCCTGACGTTCGTTATTTTCCCATTTCGGGGAGGCATACTCAGGTGATTTACTCGGATTTTGATCCAAAACCAACGTTCCGGCAGTTCAAACGGCTGATCGGCGACGGCGAAGTGGGGGGGAAGGCACGAGGCATAGCTTTCGCCTACAATGCGATCGCCGGAAATCCGTTGGAATCGTCAGTGGAGTTCCCTGACGTAAATTACGTGGTGACAACGGAAGGATTCGACGAGTTTGTCAGCGACAACGGAATTGAAACGCTTCTGCGCGAACATGTCGCATCGGACGCGGAGACCTGCGACGAAGATACCTCTCAAGAGCTTTTCGACAGGCTTTCCGAAGCTTTCCATTCCGGCAGGATACGCTCCTCTCTGCTTCAGGATCTGGAAGTCGCACTGGAATCGATCGGCGACTTCCCGCTGGCAATCCGTTCGAGTTCAATCCTGGAGGACTCCCGCAAGCTCTCCTTCGCCGGGAAGTACGGTACCCGTTTTTCCGCGAACATAGGCAGCATACGAGATCGCGGAGATCTTCTCGCCGGCGCGGTGAAGGAAGTGTGGGCTTCCCTGTACAACCCTGCCGCACGGGCCTACAGGAAAAAACATGGACTTGTCGACTCCGACGAATCCATGGCCGTCGTCATTCAACCGGTTATCGGTCGGCTGCACAATGGAATGTACTACCCCGAAATCGCCGGAACCGCCTTTTCGAAAGTCTACCGCCGTCCTTCAACAAGGATAAAGAAGGAAAACGGCGTCATGCGCTTCTGCTTCGGCCTTGGGACGCGGACAGTGGATCGTCTGAAAGCGAATATCTCCTATCTTTCTCATCCTATGCTTCGTCCGCAGGGAAACCTTCCGGCGGATATTGCGATGACCAGTCAGAGCGAATTCGATTACATCGACAGAAACTCCGGAGCCTTTAAAACCGGTCTTCTCTCGGAACATCTTTCATTCATCCTAAAAGAACACAAATTCGCTTCGGCGTTTATAGAAATTTTTTCGGACAACGTGCTCTACTGGGCAGGCTCCGATCAGTTGAGCAACGGCAAGCCGATCTTCTCTTTTTCGAACTTCCCGAGAAGACACCCGAAATTCTTCAACATCGTCAAAGACCTTTCCGCGTTCCTTGAAGAAAAAATGGGCATGCCCGCCGACATGGAATTTACCTACGATACGGAGACGGAAAAACTGACGCTCCTCCAGCTCCGCCCTCTCGCCTCCTACGAAGAGATGGCACGCGTGGAAATTCCCGAAGTTCGCGAAGAGAAGATCATTCTCATGGGGAACAAAATGGTGAGCAACGGAAAACTGCAAAACATCCACCATCTTGTCTTCGTGGATCCCGACCTTTACGGTAAAGACGCCACTTTTCACGAAGTGGCGCGTGAGATCGGTCGCATCAACCACAAACTTTCCGGCACGGACTACATTCTCGTCGGTCCCGGAAGATGGGGAAGCACCAATCCCAAGCTGGGTGTCCCGGTGCGTTATAACGAAATTTGTCACTGCGGCTGTCTTGTGGAGGTCGGCATCCTTGAGAGCGATTACACTCCCGAGCTTTCCTATGGAACGCATTTCTTCCTGGATCTCGATGTCGACGGAACGCTCTACCTTCCGGTATTCGACGGCATGAAAGGGAACCTCTTCAACCGGAACTGGCTGGATTCGTCATTCTATGAACGTAAACGGCATCCCGCGGTGCGGCATTACACAGGGAACTTCTCCGTTTTCATGGACGGAGAAAAAGAGATCGGCGCAGTTATTTCCAACGATTAACGCAACCGGCCGCCCCCCTCTTTTCGCGGAGCGGCCGGAACCTTCCTCGTTGCTCTTTCATCTCCCAAAGACTGCACTGATGCATTATGTAGAGGAGTCGCTTCCAAATGAAACATTTTTTCGCCAGAATCGTACTTTTGCTTTATTTTTCGCTCATTTTCGTCGCCGGATCCGACGGATGCACGGGGATACTCGTCGGACGAGAAGCGAGCGAAGACGGTTCCGTTCTCAATTCCCAAACAGCGGATGGATGGTACGACTCAAATCTTCGGGTTGTTCCGGGAGAAACCTTTCCCCCGGGAGAGGAAGTTCCGGTGTACTTCGGACTGCTCGGCGACGAGCCTATCCCCCCGTTCGAACTCGGGCGCATACCCCAAGTATCCGAAACGTACACTTATTTCAGGACAGCCTATTCCTGTTTCAATGAACACCAGCTCTCGATAGGAGAATCCACCATCGGTCAGAAGGACTTGCTCAAAGCCTTTCCCGGTGAAGGAGGGGCTCTTCTGACCGTCGAACAGCTTATGATACTGGCCCTTCAACGGTGTAAAACTGCACGCGAAGCCGTCCTCCTGATCGGAGAGCTTGCCGAGCGATACGGTTTTCTTGGTTCATGCGCCAATGAAGGCGAGTCGCTCTCCATCGCGGATCCCTATGAAGCGTGGGTTATGGAGCTGCTGAGCGTCGGATTCGACTGGAAACCGGGCTCCGGCCCGGGCGCGATCTGGGTCGCCAGGCGAGTGCCGGATGCTCATGTCGCTCTTCTGTGCAATGCGAGCCGCATCTCCCTTGTTGATGAAAACAGCGAGGATTTCCTTTTTTCCGAAGGGTACAAGGAACCTGCTCTCCGTCACGGCTGGTATGATCCGGAGTCCGGCGCTCCCTTCAACTGGAGAAAGACCTACGCGCCGGAATCCGGTCCATGGTCGCCGTCTTCGATGTGGGTCCGGGGGCGGATGCACGCTCTTCATAAACGCCTTCTGCCCTCAAGGAGCTGGGATCCCTACGCCGAGACCGACTCTTACCCGTTTTCTTTCGCTCCTGAAAAGCCGCTCTCCGTAAAAGGTATAATTGAACTATTCCGTTCAACTCTGGAGGGCACTCCCTTCTGTATGGAGGACAACCCCGCCTGGTATGTACCCGGACGGAACCGGGAGCTTGTGCGCAGCGCAAAAGCCACTCCCTTTCCCGACAGGTTCATGCGCGACCTCTTGAACATTCCCTACACGCGCCCGGTCGCGGCAAAAACGTCCTATAGCTTTATCACACAATCCCGTTCATGGCTTCCTTCTCCGCTCGGAGGCGTTCTCTGGTATTCTCTCGACACGCCGCATTTCAGCACATACGCCCCCGTGTACGCCGGAGTGCGCAATGTGCCGGAAAGCTGGTCGAACTTCAAGAAAGATGGATTCACTCTTGATTCTGCGCGGTGGGCGGTACTTCTTTCCTCATCTCTTGCCAACAGCAACTACCAGAGGTCGATGCCGACGTTGAAATCACTGCGCGATCCGTTGGAACAAAAGACGTTCCACGACTTTTTCCAATGGGAAAAAGAGGGGTCCCGCTTACTCCTTCACAACTCACCGGAACTGCAGGAATGGATGAATGCCATCACAGCGAAAAAGATGGAGGAAATACACCAAACGTACCGGAGCATTGCACAGGCGCTTATTATGGAGGCAACGATTATTGATCTCTGGTAAAAGAACGTTTTCTCGTTCACTCTTGATTCTCTTGCTTCTTCTACTGCTCCCCGTCCGCCCTGTATGCGCCCAACAAAAGATGCTGGTTGGAAGCGGCGCAGGGCGCACATACCATGTGTTGTGTCTGGACGCAGGCGCCCCCTATATCTTCAGGGCGGAGAACGGAGACCTTCAGGGAGTCTATGTGGACATCCTCTCCGCTCTGGGGGAGAGAGAAGGGTTGAAGCTCTCCCTCTCCCTCGGCAATACACACGATGCTCGGCGGGGAATCCACCTCTCCCGGGTGGATTTCATCGTAGGAACGCCCTACCCTGTTCCGCCCGACTCGGATCTCTTTACTTTCTTTTCAGTGAAGAACATGGACACGGCGGACACTCGCCTCATCGAGGACTTCGAACTGCTGAAACATCGTCTTTCAGGAAAAGAGTTCGCTTCGTACTGTTTTGCTCTTCCTTTTTTTGAAGAGCCGTACACCCTCTTTTCCGTCGGGCACGAACCGCTCCCGCCAAGCGGCTTGAGAGGGAAAAATCTGCTGGTCATAGCAGATTCCCCTGAAGAACGTCATATCAGGGCAAGCGCGTTCAATGTAAGGATTCTTCAAGAGGACACCTTGGATTCCGCAGTGCATTCTCTGCTCGCGAACAGGGGAGATGCGGCGCTTCTTGGGGCATACCAGGGTATTCGGCACACGCAGGACCTCCCGCTTAAGGGGAACATCATCCATTCACGCCCGTTCCTCTTTTCGCTCGCCAAAGGAATCACGGTTATGAAAGGGCAGGCCGACCTCGCTCTTGCGATGATGGAAAGCCTTACGGCGATGAAACAGTCGGGAGAAATCTCGAAGATAACGGACACATGGCTCTCTCAGTACGATCCGCCCGTTTTAAGCAGACAGGAGATATGGAACATCGTCGGAGGGGGCCTTTTGGCGCTTTTTGCCGCGCTCTTATGGAATTTGCTGCTGAAGCGGAAAGTACGGATCATGGTCAAAGAGCGCGAGAAAATTCTCGACTTTATAAAAGATGGTATCCTCGCTGTGGATAAAGATGGCCGGATTACGATGCTCAACCGTGCCGCGCAAAATCTTCTGGGCCTGTGCTCGGACTCTATCGGCAAAGAAGCCGACATTTGCATTCCAGGACTTTCCGTCGGCATTGTGCTGGCGGACGGACGACCGGTCTACAACCTTCAACAAAATCTTAACGGAGCGCTTGTTTCATGTAACAAGGTTCCTATATTGGAGGAGTCCCACTCCAGCGGGGTTATCATCACACTCCGCGACATGTCCGAGTTGCAGGCGATGGCGGAAGAGATCACCGGCGTCCGCACCTATGTGGAAACACTGAGGGTCCAGGGGCATGAGTACATGAACAAGTTGCAGACTATTTCCGGGCTGATTCAGCTCCAGCGCTACGACAGGGCCGTCGAGTTCATCGCCTCTGAAACGGATTCCAGTCTTTCGGCGCAAGCATTCCTGGCCGAGAGAATAAAGAACGCCGCCGTCTGCGGCATCATCATGGGCAAGGCCGGGCGTTGCCGTGAACTGGGAATATCCTTTGTTCTCGACTCCGACAGCTTCTGCCGAGATCATGGCGAGAGCATCAACGACCGGTCTTTGGTAATCATCATAGGCAATCTTCTGCAGAACGCAATAGAGGCTGTGGTTGAAAATGGAGTTGCTCCCGATTCTCAAATCGAGTTTTCGATTTTCGACGAATCGGGGCAGATATTGATCAACGTCTTCGACAACGCCGGCGTCATGACAGAAGAAGCGGCATCCAGGCTTTTCGAAAAGGGGTTCACAACCAAATACAAAGCGGAACCCTCCGGTTTCGGTCTCTTTAATATCAAGACCATTGTGGATTCCCTCGCCGGCAACATAACGATGGATTTTGAAACCGGCCGTTTCACGGAGTTTACCGTTACTTTGCCTGTGATTGCCGGCAGTCTCCGTTCGGAGGTGGCGATATAATGGCGTATATCAATGTTCTCGTCGTGGAAGACGATCCGATGGTCGCCGAAATACATCAGAATTTCATCAACTCCGTCGAGAATTTCCGTGTTGCCGGCATAGTCAACAGCGGGCTGAAGGCGCTCGAATTCATCGATCGCCGCTCTGTCAGACTGGTTATTCTAGACATTTTCCTCCCCGGGCTGGACGGAATCGCCACCCTCGAAAAGATACGGGAGAGAGGCGGGAATATCGACGTTATCGTCGTTTCCGCTTCAAGAGATGTTTCCACAGTGGCAAAGGCAATTCAGGCGGGGGCGTTCGACTATATTGTAAAACCGTTTGTTTTCGAGCGAATCCGCTCGTCGCTTCTCTCGTTCCGGCAAATGATGGACCACCTCAAGGGTTCCAACCAGGAGATCGATCAACAGGCTATCGATACTCTTTTTCAGGTACGGAACCGAAAGCGCTTCGACGCCAAGCTGCCCAAGGGACTCAATCCGCATGTCTTCGAACGCCTGGAGGCAATGCTTTCAGAGCCGAATTCATCTCTATCCTCCGCAGAAGCGGCCGAAGCGCTCGATATTTCCCGGATCACCGCCAGACGGTATCTGGAGTATTTAATTTCTACGGGAAAAGCCGTAATGGAACAGGAATATCACGATGTGGGGCGTCCTGTGAATAAATACTCGCTCATAAAACATGGTCCTTAGACGGAAGTTCCAAACGGTTTTCTTCCGCAGTTCCGTCTTGTGTTTCAAAAAGGGCCGTTTTTGTACATTTTTGATCACAGCCCGGCGAACACCTTTCAACCGTTTTCTCCAGTTTCCATCAACAGTTCGACTTTTCCCTCTTCCCCACCTCTCACAAGTCATTGAACAAAAAGAAACAATTTAGAGCACATCCTTCTAAACGACTGGCATAATGAACATGAAACACGTAAAGTAGATCGATCTCTACTACGCTCCGTTTTTTCATTCTTCGGGGGGGGGGCGGAATTCTTTCCGTGCGGGGCAATGCCAATCACTTATTTTTTTAGGAGGAAAAAAAGGATGAAAGCTCTGCGTTTTTCACGTGTTTTTTTCGCATGCGTTCTCGCGGTCTTCCTATCGACGGCGGCCATGGCATGTACTCCCTTGGGAGTCGGTCCGAAGGCCAGCGTCGACGGATCGGTCATGGTAAGCCATACGTGCGACGGCTGGTATGACCATCGTATCCAAATCGTCCCGGGCGGCTCTCACCAGCCGGGGGAAATGGTCGATATTTTCAATATCATGTGCTACGACACCCGCCCCGACCGCCCTGTGAAAAAGGTCGGCGAAATCCCCCAGGCTGAAAAGACCTATACCTATTTCCATATCGGCTACCCCTTCATGAACGACCAGCAGGTCATGATGGGCGAGTTTACATGGAGCGGCCGGGATGAACTTGGAACTCCCGAAGGACTTTTCTATATCGAAAATCTTGAAGCCCTTGGACTGGCGCGGGCTGCCACCGCGCGGGATGCCATCAAGGTGATGGGCGCGCTTGCTGAAAAGTACGGCTATGCGGACGGCGGGGAAACACTCGTCATCGCCGACACGAAGGAACTCTGGGTGTTCGAGATCTGCGGCCCCGGCCTCTGGAATAAGGAGTCCGGGCGCCCCGGCGCTCACTGGGTTGCGCAGCGTGTTCCCGACGATGAAGTATTCGTCGGAGCCAACCGTGCGCGCATCGGCGTTATCGACTTCGCCGACACGGAAAACTTCATTTTCTCCACCGACATCACCAAGCTCCCCGAGCAGATGGGGTGGTGGAAACAGGGAGAATCCTTCCACTTCGCCGATATCTTCAATCCGGAACCGTACGGCTATCCGTACTATCAGTCCCGCCGCGAATGGAGAGCCCTCAATCTTTTGGCTCCGTCCCGCAATTTCGACGTCCTCGACGAGTACGAGCACTACCCCTTCTCCATCAAGCCGGACCGCAAACTGAGCGCCAAGGATCTTATGGACATTTACAGCGACCATCTTGAAGGTACGGATTACGATCTGACCACGGACGCGGCATCCGGCCCCTTCGGGAACCCCAACCGCTGGCCCACGCCCGCATCCGTTCGCCCCGAGAACCGCAAAGGGATGGACTGGGAGCGTCCGATCGCTATGTTCCGCTGCTCCTACAGCTTTGTTTCACAGAGCCGCGACTGGCTTCCCGCCCCCATCGGCGGCGTGCTCTGGTTCGGACAGGACGCCCCGGACACAACGGTATACGTTCCCATCTACTGCGGAGTAACCGAGCTTCCCAAACCCTGGACCACAGGGAAACGTGCGGAGTTCGACCGCGAGAGCGCCTGGTGGGCCTTCAATCTTGTCAACAACTGGGCCAATCTGCGCTGGGACGCCATGTACAAAGAGATCCGGGCGAAGAAGGCGGAATTTGAAGACGTCTTCTTCTCGCTGCAGTCGGAAGTCGAGGAAAAAGCGCTCGCCCTGTATAAGAAAGATCCTCGGGAAGCAGTCGCGTACCTTACCCAGTACACCAACGCCAATCTGAACAAGGTCGAAAAGGGCTGGTGGGATTTCGCATTCCATCTCATCGGTAAATTCTACGATGGCGGGATGATCAATGCGGAGGGAAAGATGACCTCTCCTGGATACCCAACCGCATACCTTGAAAAAGTCGGTTTCGGAGACCTTACGGGCCGAGATCTCGAGAGAAAAAAAGCCGGAGAAACATCGAAATAAGAGAGTACGCCAAGCGAATCGGCTGTCCCCCCGCAGCCGATTCGCAAAAAATCAGCCCCGGATGAAAAAACAGCCGCTGCGAGACGTTATCGTTCAGGAGGTGCTCAAAGATGAGAAGATCAACAATGTGCTTGCTTCTTTTGCTTTCCATCGTAGTTTTTCCGTTCTCAAGCTTTGCCGATACTCCAAAGCTTGAAGGCCCGTACTTGGTCACAACGTGCGGGCAAAGTCCGGGTGCGGTTATGGTGCGCATGTCCGCGCTTCAGGCGGGAGTCCGGGCGGAACACGACAACACGCTCGGCGCATCGGACCTTTCCGGCAAAGACGTGAAAACGCTTATCGTCACCACCGGAACCAGCATGAAAGGCATGGGAGCGGCGGGAACGAACGTCGACAAGGAAATCGCCCGGTGCAGAGAACTCATCGCTGCGGCGAAGGCTGCCGGAATTGTCGTCGTCGGCGCGCACGTGGAAGGAATGGCTCGCCGGACCGACAGTTCCGACGAGGCCTCCATCGAGGCCGTCATGAAGGATGCCGATGTCCTCCTCGTAATCGACGACAGCGACAGCGACGGCTATTTCACCGAATATGCCCGGAAACACGAAAAACCATTGATCAAAATAAAAGATGCCCTGGCAATCGGTCCGGTCCTCAAATAGCCTTCTTTTTCGGCGTGAGGGCCTCATCACGAGGCCCTTTTCGCTTCACACTTTCTGAAAGGATTGTGTTCCGATGACAATGTTTCATCATTCCATCCTTGTCTTGCTCGCCATCGTAGCGGCGTTCGCGGTGGGGAAAAAGCTCTCCCTCAACACCGAGATTTCCATGCTCCTCTCCGCTCTCGGAGGACTTGTTGCGCATGTTCTTCTGCCGAAAGGAATCGATCCCCGGTCCGCTCTCCCGTTTACCGAGGCGATCCGCCATCTCGTCGAAGGCTCCTTTACGTATTTCGACGTCTGTCTTATCTTCATGACGGCGACTTTTTTCATGTCTTTGTATAAGGAGGCGGGCGGCGTCGCCTTCATCGTACGCCGCATAGTCCTCGGCTTTCATAACCGCAGATCCGTATGCCTGCTCCTTCTCGTGCTCGTGATGATGATCCCGGGAGCTATCACAGGATCCGGCGCCACGACCGTGCTTACAGTAGGCTCCCTCGTCGGCTCGGTATTGCTCGCGATGGATGTCCCTGCGAATAAAAGAGTCGCCTTGATTTTTTTGCTTGCTGCTATGAGCGCGGCCTGCCCTCCCATCAATCTCTGGGCGATGATGGCCGCCGCAGGAGCAAATATGCCTTATGTCGGCTTTGTCCGGCCGCTCGCTCTTCTCTCGGTGACCGGGGCGCTGTTCGCCGCATTCTGGCTCGCCGGGAGAGGCAAACCCGTCGACATGGACAAAGCGCTCTCGACGCTGCCGGAAGTGCCGGAAGGCTGGAATTGGCTTCGGGCCGCCGCTCCATTTCTCATCCTTGCCGCGCTTGTTCTTGCAGGCAGAGCGTTTCCCTATTCCTTCCCGATACTTGGGCTTCCGCTGATTTTTATGACCAGCGCGCTCGCGGTCTGTGTCATCAGCCCCTCCAGGCTTCCCGTGTTCCGCGTGGCCCGGAATACAGTGAAAAGCTTGCTCGGCCTTGTAAGCATAATGGTCGTTGTAGGCGTTCTCATCCAGGTAATGACCCTCAGCGGCGTCCGCGGACTTCTCTCCCTCGCGGTAGTGACGCTTCCGCTCGGCGTACTTTTCTTTTCTCTCTGGCTGATACTCCCCGCCTCGGAGGGAATACTCCAGTACGCGGTCGCTCCACTCTTCGGAGTCCCTCTGATCATGCTGTTCAACATGAAGGGGCTCGACCCGGTGATTTCTCTGGCGGCGTGGTCGGTCATGTGGCCATTGGGAGACTGCCTTCCGCCTACCGCCGTAGTCGGACGCGCCGCGGTAATGGAGCTTGACTTCAAGGGAGACTATTACCGAGGGTTTGTAAAAACCGCTCTTCCGGTGATGGGTTTCATTCTCCTCCTGTCCACTCTCTTCATGGTGTACAGCAAGGAGATTGCCGAAGTGATCGGAGGTTGACGCCTGTGGATATGCTTATGATACATTCGGTAGTGATGATACTGTATTACCTTATCGCCGCCTTTTTCCTTCTTGCGATAGTCCGGAGCTTCATCGCGACGAGGGATATACAAGAGGCCCTTCTGTACGCGGTGGTTATGATACCTTTTGTTCTCCGCCTTTTACGGCTCAAGTAGAAAGGAGCCGTACACGATGAATATTCGTCTTGCCAAACTGACGATTCTTTTTTTCGCAGGCGTGTGCGCTGCAATCGCAGGCTCTCTTTTTAAGGAGCACATGGACTATAAAGAAGCCGTCGTCGCGAGCCCCTTCCTTTCGGAGGTCAAAAAACTCAGCGACTACAGCGATGCCGCGAGAGGCACGGTCAACGACGCGAACGTCTACATATTCAACGGACCGACACCCGGCGGAACGGTCGTCCTTCTCGGAGGGACGCATCCGGAAGAGCCGGTTGCCAATCTAGCGGCCCAGATCTTCACTGAGAATGTCCGCCCCGTTCAAGGGAGGGTTATCGTCATCAACCGCATCAACAGAAGCGCCTCCATGGCAACTCGCATGGGAGAGGCCTACCCCAGGTTTTATCATATTTCCACCCCCTGGGGAGTGAAAAAATGGCGATACGGCGACCGCCTCGCCACCCCGTTGCATTCCTGGCCGGATCCCGAGGTGTATGTCCACTACCCGAGCGGACAGAATCTGGCGTATATGGACATACGGAACGCGAACAGGACATGGCCGGGACGTCCCGACGGCCTCCTCTGCGAACGCACCTGCTACGCGCTCATGGAACTCATTCGAAAGGAAAAGGCTGATATCGTCATGGATTTCCACGAGGCCGAGCTTGAATACGCTGTGGAGAACACCATCGTCGTTCACGAAAAGGGACAGTCCGTCGCGGCCATGGCGTCCATGATGCTCACTTCGCAGACCTTCGATGTTCCAATTGGAATGGAGTTCTCCCCAAAAGCCCTGCACGGACTTTCGCACCGTGAGATCGGCGATCATTCGGACGCTGTTTCCTACCTTGCCGAAGTGGCGGAACCTATGCTCGACAGAATTCGCGGGATTACCGACGAGGAGCTGCTTATGTCGGGGAAAGATCGTTTCGTCATGAAAGCGGGGGAATGCAAACTGCTGTACGCCCCTATCGACGAGAACGGGTGGCCTGTGGAAAAGAGAACGGCTCGGCATGTCGCCACGCTGATGACAATTCTTCAAGTAAACAATATGCTCTCCCCGGAAAAAACTATCCTCCTTGAAGGCATCCCGGACTACCAACGGATAATGCACGAGGGGCTTGGAAGCTTTTTCCACAACCCCGACGAAGCGCCTCCGGAGAGAGTTTTTTTCGATTGATCACGAAGATCGAATTGCCGCTCCTGGTGGACAAAATCAAAAGGAAGAGCGGAGGCGTGTTTGAAGAGTATACCTCTACCTCCGCTCTTCTTCTCTTTTCAGGGCCATATGCCCCTGAATCGCATCGCGTCGACAATTCTTCCGACGGCTTTGACGTACGCAGCTTGTCGTATGCTGATTTTTTTCCCTTCAGCAATACTAAAAATTTCCTGAAATGAGTGCGAAAGACGTTCGTCGAGCTTTTGGAAAACATAATCCTCGGTCCAAAAATCTCCCGAACGTCCCTGAATCCACTCAAAACAACTTACAATAACACCACCGGCGTTCGATAGCACATCGGGGAGTATCGTCACTCCCTTATCAGCGAGGACTCTCTCCCCGTCGGGTGTAATAGGACCATTAGCAAGCTCAAGTATCGCCGAGGCTTTCACTTCGGAGGCATTTTGACCATCGATAGCTCCCCCTAAAGCGGCAAGAATCAATATATCCATGTCCAGTCCAAAAATCAGATCGGGGAAAAGTTCTTCTCCATTTTTAAAGCCCTTTAGTGAACGCGTATCGTTTTTATACTGTCCGATTTCTTGAAAAGCCAACCCCTTCGGATTATGGATCGCAGCACCGCTATCAGACACCGCGACGACGGTAAGGCCCAGATCTTGCTCAACAAACCTATGAGCACGGGTACCAGCATTCCCATACCCTTGAATACCTACTTTCAGATCCTTTCTTCCGAGCAATCCCAGTTTGACGAGACCTTCACGAAGTACGAAGATGCCCCCTTTCCCCGTAGCATCCGCTCTGCCAAGAGACCCTCCTAAAACAGGTGGTTTTCCTGTATATGCAGAAGATTCGCTGTACCCTTTTACTTTTTCGTACGTATCAAGGAACCATGACATTATCTGGGGATTGGTATAGACATCCGGGGCGGGTATATCGTAGTTTGTTCCGGTAAAGCGGGAGAGGCCGAGTGCATACGCTCTGCTCATATTTTCCAGTTCGTTTCGCGACAACTCTCTGATGTCTACCGCTACGCCTCCTTTGCCTCCTCCGTAGGGAAGACCGGCGATAGCGCATTTAATCGTCATCCAGGAAGAAAGAGCTACGACCTCATCTCTGTCGACCGCTGCGTGGTATCGAACCCCTCCCTTATAAGGACCGAGCGCGTTATTGTGATGACTTCTCCACGCTTTGAAAACCTTGACTCCTCCGCCGTCAAGACGTATCGGGAGAGAGAGTTCAAGTACTTCTTTTGGATGCCTGAGAATCTCCAGATATTCCGGCTCAACCGTTACATACGGTACAGCCTGTTCAAGCTGCTTCAAGAACATCTCCTGCGGATTCATATTCATCCCTCCAAGAAAAAAGTTAGCACAATATCCTCGACTGCCCACCCCAACTCTTATTGGACTTTTTAAATCACATCGACATACTATCATAATCGCGTTCTTCTGAAAATACCCAAAGTAAAAAAAGAAAGGCAATTGAATATTCAATTGCCCTTCTAGAATGCTATAGGAGCTGTTCGATATTTTCTATATCTTACAAAAACACACCTCTCATGCGCACGGCGTCGGCAACTCGCTGAATCGCGGTCATGAAAGCGGCGCGGCGCATCTTCACGTTCTTGTCTTTCGCATAGGCCCACACGCGCTGGAAGTTGTCCTTCATAATGCGGATAAGGCGCTGGTTGTACTCCTCCTCCGACCAGAAGAAGCCTCCAAGGTCCTGAGCCCACTCGAAGTAGGAGCCGATGACGCCGCCGGAGTTAGCGAGGAAATCCGGAACGACGATAATCCCCTTTTCATCAAGTATTGCATCTCCTTCCGGAGTAACGGGACCGTTTGCGCCTTCAACTATGAACTTGGCCTTGACCTTGTCCGCGTTCTTGCCGTTGATTACGCCTTCAAGCGCGCAGGGCATAAGGATGTCGCAACTGATGAAAAGCGCCTCGGGCAGATCGAGCTTCTGGCAGCCTTCGCAAGAAAAACCTTCAAGGAGGTGTTTGGGATGGTTGTTTACATGCTCGATCGCTTTCTTGATGTCGAGGCCTTTTTCGGAGTAGTAGGTTCCGGTGATATCGCTGATGGCGACGACTTTGGAACCGGCATCGATCATGGTCAGCGCGGCGTAGGTTCCGACGTTGCCGAAGCCCTGAATGGAAACGGTGACAGCTTTGGGATCCTTACCGAGGTTTTTCAGGAGTTCGAGAGCGCAGGTGGCGACTCCGTAACCGGTCGCCGCCGTGCGTCCCTTGGAGCCCCAGAGAGGAATAGGCTTGCCGGTAAAGATGGCAGGCTCAAGCTGATTCTTCATCTTGCTGATGGTGTCCATAAACCATACCATCTCGGGGCCGCCGGTGTTCACGTCCGGAGCGGGCACGTCGGTCCATGCGCCTATGACAGGGGACATGCGCGCTGCCCATGTACGTGCGATACGCTCCTTTTCCTTCTTCGAAAGCTCCAGCGGTTCGCATGAGACGCCGCCCTTGCCGCCGCCGTAAGGAATACCGGCCAGCGAACACTTCCACGTCATCATCATGGCGAGCGCTTCGCACTCTTCAAGATTCACTTCGGGGTGGAACCGTACGCCGCCCTTGCCGGGGCCTATCGCGGAAGAATGAAGCACCCGGTATCCGTCGAAAACCTTGACGGTTCCGTCGTCCATCTCGACCGGAATGGAAACGCAGGTCTTGCGCTCGGAATGGCTGAGGATATCGACAAGGCCCTCTTCAAGACCCATTTCCTCCGCAGCGGCGTAGAAATTTTTGAGTGCGGTGTCAAGGAGAACGTTCGAGGAAGTACGCTTTACAACAGACATGAAACACACCTCCTGTATAATTACGGCATGAGCCGTTTGAGACCCTGATCACTATCATAGCACGCTTTTCTCAAAGAACAAGCAAGAAATGAAAATTCATCGCAATAGTTCTAAATACCCGACACAAAACGAAAATCTCTTAATCACGCCAAATCAACATCGACTCCACGCATCATCTAATCTCGCGACTGGCACGAATCGTCGTTGCACGAAGCTTCCGGCTCGCAGATCGCGCCGACGACCATCAAGTACGCCGACCAGAGAAATCCGCGCTGGACGACGAGAATTTCATTGTTCTTAAACTCCATGAATGCCGGAACCCAAAGTGTTACTCCGTTTTGTTCGATCTTTCGAAATTCGGCCTCCACCGGAGGCTTGCCGTCCTCTATTCTGACGACTCTTCGGGCATTTCAGCCTATACCAAGGGTCCTCCGAATCGCGTGGACTTCTCCCCTCTTTCGCAACTTCTCCATTATCTTCTCTTCAGCAACGATTTTCAGATGCTCCATGCTCTTCCCTCCTTCCCGTACAAGGCCGGCCATGTCGGAATACAACCGATTATACCGGAGGTTTCCAACCTCTCGAACGCAGAAGCTCCCCCATATCTTCAGGAAGAGGCGCGGCAATCCTCATCCCGGAGAGGTCTTCGAGTTCTCCTCGCAAGTCGCCGAAAACTACCTGAAAACTGTGCAAAAGAGGGCGGCGAATTCCCCTCTTTCTCCACTTCGCGTTAATCTCCTCGCTCCCGTAGCGGATATCGCCGAGAATCGAATGGCCGATGGAGGCCATGTGAACTCGCGCCTGATGTGAACGACCCGTGACGAGGTCTATCTCAACGAGCGAAACGTCCCCTCCGCCGGCGAGAAGTCTATATCGAGTGAGCGCCTCCTTCCCCGAAGGATCCACCTTTACGGTGTTGGAAAGCGGATCCTTGAGCAGAGGGCCGTCGATTTCTCCCTTTGCGGAAGGGACCCCCGAGACTACTGCGAGATACGTCTTATGAATTTCACGCGCGCGGAACGCATCCTGGAGTATTCGGAGCGTCACTCCGGAGAGCGCGACGAGAAGCACTCCCGTAGTGTTCCTGTCCAGCCGGTGCACGGCGTACGCTCTCTCTTCCGCCCCTTCGAGACTCCGCATGTACTTCACCCTGTCGAGGACGTTGTCCTGATCCTTCCGATCCGGCTGGACCAGCAGGTTTTCGGGCTTGTTCACCGCCAAGAGACGCTCATCCTCGTACAGAACGGGGAGTGTGCGGCGATAGCGGAAACCCTCTTCTCTTTCCGCAGGTCCCTCCCAGGGGACGTACAGTTCCTGCCCCGCCGTTATCCGAACGTCGCATGCGGCCTTCTTCCCGTCGAGCCTTACGCCGCCGGTCCGGATGCCTTTCATCACAACGCCGAGAGGCAGCGCTGGCCATATCGAACGGATTGTCTTATCCAGGCGGCGTCCGTCGTCCGACGGAGAAATATGCAGTTTATACCCCATTGCTCTGCTCCCACTTCCAGAAACGTCTTTGTGCGGAAGGGTTGAAATCGGAAATCTCTCGCCCGTCTTCCATCTGATCGACAGAATGCTTCCAGCAGAAAAGCCGGAAATCCATCTCGTCTGCCGCGCTCACCGCCATGGCTTCCGGAGTTGCGGGAAGCACAGGAGAACCGTACTCCCTGCATCCATGATGGCTGACAATGATATGCCCTATCGCCAGAAAGAGACGCTCGTCCAGACCGAACTCGCGGGCAAGGGCCTCGAACCTGCTGTATCCCAGCACGATATGATCATGAAACGTTCCTGCCACGGTCATCACAGGAGCCGGAACAAGTCTGTACGACTCCATCTTTCCGAGATCGTGCAACAACGCACCTGCGATGGCGACAGGGAGATCCGCTTCATATCCTCCTGCCGTCCCCGCCTCGACAATGTTCTTCGCCGTCCGGGCTACTGCCACAGTGTGCTCCAAAAGGCCGCCGACATAGGCGTGGTGATGGGACACTGCGGCCGGGCATGTCTTAAAACTTTCCCACAGGTTCTTCTTGAAAAAAACGAAGTCCAAAAAGTCGCCGACGGGACCTTCGCATGCCTCCAGCAGCTCCAGAAAAGCTCGCTCGAGAGTTTCTTCGGTTATCGGAGATCGTTGCACAAACTGATGCGGAGGGAATTTCTGCTGATTTACAAGAGAGACCGCGTTAAAATTATATTGCAGCTGTCCCTTGAACTCGGTGACCTGTCCGGCCAGCCCGACAGTCTTTCCCGTAAGATCGCGGAAAAATTCCGCCTCCGCCGGTTCGGCAACGAGCGTCTGCCCATCTCGTCGGTCCCACCATTGCGCATTGGACCATACTTTCCCCTCGATCGTTCCTTCGGAATCCATAATACCGATATCCCAGTAGTTCTTTCCGTTTTTATCTTTCCGGATCGACGATTTAAGGACCACGCCAAGCACTTTAAATTTTTCGTCCTTCGTCATTTTTCGTATTTCGCCGATCGTTCGGATTTGCTGTTCTTCCACTCAATCACCTCATATTTTAGTGAGCAACGGCGCCGTTAAGCGCCGAATTTTTCAAGCCGTCGGGCGTGCGCCAGCATCAGGCCGAGAAGTTTTTTCGCCTCTATGCGCCCGCCTGCCCCGATCCGGCATTCGCGCTCGTCGAATTTTTTCGAGTCGCCCCCGCGGACGAATTCGCTCGTCAGCAGGAAGGGTACGGGATGCCACGAATGCCCGCTCATCACGCTCGGCGTGCTGTGGTCTCCGGCGATGACGAGGACGTCGGGCGTAAGCGCTAGCAGACGCGGGAGCAAGGCGTCGACAGTCTCCACGACTTTCTTCTTGCCTTCGAAGTCGCCGTCCTCTCCGCGGCTGTCGGTGTACTTTACGTGGACGTAGAAGTAGTCGTATTCATTCCAGAGACGCCCCACGCTGTCGAAAAGCTGGTCCAAGGTCTCGCCCGCTTCGACGACGTTCATTCCGACAAGCTTGGCGAGCCCCTTGTACATCGGGTAGGTTGCAATCGCAACCGGCTTCATCTTGTAGGTATCTCCCATAAGAGGGATATCGGGAGCCGACGAGAACCCGCGCAGAAGGCAGCCGTTGGCAGGAACGTCGTTTTCCAGTACTTCGGCGACTTTTCGTATGAAGGTGTTCGCGACATCCGCCATACGCTCTCCGGCGGGGACCGTCGCACGTGCCCAGCGCATGGGAAGGCCTTCCTGCTGCGGGTCGGCATCGGCGACATCCTCCGTGAGCCCCTCTCCCGAGAAGACGACTACGAAGCGGTGTTCCTTACCCGGATACAATGTGACCCCGACGCCGTCGATCTCCTTGATCGAGTCGGCAAGTTTTTTTACTGCGAGCGCGCTCTTCTCCGTCGCTATGCGCCCCGCTCTTCTGTCGGTTATAACACCTCCGGCTGTGCGGGTGCAGAAGTTGCCGCGGGCGCACACGTCACCGGATCCTACCAGAGCGCCGACCCCCATCGCCTCGAGAATTCCGCGCCCTATCGAGTACTCCATGGGGTCGTATCCGAAGAGAGAGAGATGTCCGGGGCCGCTGCCGGGAGTGATGCCGACATCGACCATCTCAAGGAGCCCAAGTTCGCTCTTCGCTGCAAGAAAGTCCATGTTCGGCGTCGCGGCCGCTTCGAGTTCCGTTTTCCCGTCGGGACCGGGAAGCCCTCCCACGCCGTCCATGACAAGAAGAATCATCTTCTTCCCGTTATCCGTCGCCAGGTTTTTCAGTATGTCCATTCTTTTCATTTCCATCGCCACCTTCGGAGAGAGTCTTTCACAAATGGATCGATTTGTCTCGAGTGCTCGTTTTTTTCTGCAAAAACCTCTGCATTTTATGTTATCATTTTCTTCAGCGGTCCATCCACTTATTTTCAAATCAAGGGGGTCATCAAGGTGAAGTTTTCCGAAAGAGTCCTGGCTATGCAATCGTCTCCGGTGCGTAGACTGTTGCCGTACGCGGAGGAGGCGCGAGCGAAGGGGAAGAAGATTTATCCTCTCAATATCGGGCAGCCGGACATCAAAACACCCGAATCGTTCCTCAAGGCTATAAAGGACTTTTCGCAGGAGGTTATCGCGTACGCCACCTCCCAGGGGAACAACGATCTGCGAGATGCGATAAGCCGCTACTACAAAGAGTTCAACATTCCCTTCGACAGGGAGGATCTTATCGTCACCAACGGCGGCAGCGAAGCGCTCCTCTTCGCGTTCATGACCATGTGCGACCCCGGAGACGAAGTCTTGATCCCTGAACCATTCTACGCCAATTATAACGCTTTTGCACAGAGTGTGAACGTCAAAGTCGTCCCGATCACAACGAAAGCCGAAGAAGGCTTCCATCTTCCCCCGAAAGAGCAGGTCGATGCGCTCGTTACCCCGCGTACGCGCGCAATTCTGGTGGCGAATCCCGGCAACCCGACCGGAACGATCTACACCCGCGACGAGATGGACATGCTCGCCTCTCTTGCTCTCGAACATAATCTGTACATCGTCGCCGATGAAGTCTACAGAGAGTTTGTCTACGACGGTTTGAAGTACACCAGCTTCGGACACCTTCCGGAGATTCTCGACAGAGTCGTCGTCGTCGATTCCGTGTCCAAACGCTACAGCGCCTGCGGCGCCCGTATCGGCTGCATCGCGTGCAAAAACAAGGACTTCATGGCCCAGGTTCTCAAGATTGCGCAGGGACGCCTCTGCGTTCCCACCCTCGAACAGGTCGGCGCGACGGCGCTGTACAGCACCCCCAAATCGTACCTTGAAGAGGTGAACAAAGAGTACCAGTCCCGCCGCGACACGCTGTACGCCGCGCTGAAGAAGATGCCCGGCGTGATCTGTTCCGAGCCGAAGGGCGCCTTCTATGTCATGGTGAAACTCCCCGTCGACGACGCCGAAAAATTCATCATCTGGATGCTCCAGAACTTCGACGTCGACGGCGAAACCGTTATGGCCTCCGCAGGCGAAGGATTTTACGCCACACCGGGGCTGGGCAAGCAGGAATTCCGCCTCGCGTACGTCCTGAAAAACGAGGAACTCGTCAAAGCCATGGACATTCTCAAGCTCGCCCTGGAAGCCTATCCCGGACGCATCGAACCGGTAGCCGCCCGCTGACTCTTTCCACGAAAAACATTTTCCGCCCTCTCATACCCTGCGGCCCGAATGAACGGCGGCCGCAGGGTATGATATCATGTTTTCCGAAGAACACTCCATGAAGAGAGGAAGTCGCACATGCTGAAAGTCAAGGAAGCCATGCCCAAAGATGTGGGACACAGCATCGCCCGCATCTCCCCCGAAGACATGGCCGCGCTGGGCCTTTCGGAAGGCCAGATAGTAGAAATAGAAGGGAAACGCCGCACGCCTGTCCGGATCCTCTCATGCGATTCCGATCTTGTCGCCTCCGGGGGTGCGAAGGGCGTGGTCCAGATCGACGGCATAACCAGGGACAACGCGCAGGCGAGCATCGACGACAAGGTGTCCGTCCACAAGACGACGCACCATTTCGCGGGAAGCGTCACGCTCCGTCCGCTAACGTCCACGGCGCTGCTGGAGAAAGAGCGCGACGCCGCATATATCCGATCTCTCCTTGAAGGCCTCCCGGTGATTACGGACGACCGGGTACGTACCAATCTCTTCGGCGCACGAATCTGCGATTTCCGCGTCGTCGACACGACGCCTGCCGGGACGGTGATCATCAGCAAATCCACTTACGTGAACGTCGAAAAACAGGCGGAAGGCGAGAAGAAGGCAAAGGTATCCTACGAGGACATCGGCGGTCTCGGACCGCAGATCCAGCGAATCCGAGAGATGATAGAGCTGCCGCTGCGCTTCCCTCAGGTCTTCGATCGCCTCGGCGTGCAGCCCCCTAAGGGCGTGCTTCTCTACGGGCCTCCGGGAACAGGAAAGACCGTCATCGCACGAGCGGTTGCCGCGGAGACCGACGTCTATTTTACCCACATCTCGGGCCCGGAGGTCATCGGCAAGTTCTACGGCGAAAGCGAAGAGCGCCTGCGGAACGTCTTCGAAGACGCCCAGGCCCATGCGCCCTCGATCATTTTCATCGACGAGATCGACGCCATCGCCCCGAAACGGGAGGAGATGGGCGGGGAAAAACAGGTTGAACGCAGAGTCGTCGCCCAGCTCCTGGCGCTGATGGACGGACTGGAGTCCCGCGGACAGATCGTGGTCATCGGGGCCACCAACATCCCGAACACACTCGATCCGGCGCTCAGACGCCCCGGACGCTTCGACAGAGAGATCTCCATTCCCATCCCCGACAAGAAAGGGCGGCATGAAATTCTCACCATTCATACGCGCGGGATGCCGCTGTCCACCGACGTGGATCTTCGCCGCCTGGCCGACATGACGCACGGGTATGTCGGCGCGGATATAGAGGCCCTCGCCAAGGAAGCCGCGATGGCAAGCCTTCGCGAACTGCTCCCCGAGATCGACATGGAGATGGAGGAGATTCCGTACGAGCGCCTTCTTGCCATGGACGTCCGGATGGACCACTTCCTCGATGCATTCAGAGAGGTCGATCCCTCGGCGATACGGGAGGTCTTCGTCGAGATCCCCGATGTATCGTGGCGCGATATCGGCGGACTGGACGACATCAAGGAGGAGCTTCACGACGCCGTGCAGTGGCCTTTGCTGCACGCCGACATCTTCGATAAGTTCGCTATCTCGCCTCCCAAGGGGATTATGCTCCACGGTCCTTCAGGAACCGGGAAAACGCTGCTTGCGAAGGCCCTCGCCCATGAGAGCGGCGTAAACTTCATCTCCGTGAAGGGGCCCGCGCTCATGTCCAAGTACGTCGGAGAAAGCGAACGCGCCATCCGCGAGGTCTTCCGCACCGCGAAGCAGGCGGCGCCGTCTATCCTCTATTTCGACGAGATAGAGTCGCTCGTTCCCGTCAGGGGGAAGGACAGCGGAAGCGGCGCCAGTTTTACCGAGCGTGTCATCAGCCAGTTCCTGGCCGAAATGAGCGGCATAGAGGAGTTGAAAGGGGTAGTGATTCTCGCCACGACCAACCGGCTCGATCTTGTGGACCCTTCTCTTCTTTCCAGCGGACGGTTCGATCTTGTCCTCGAACTCCCCAAGCCCGACCCTGCGGCGCGGGAGAAGATCTTCGAGATTCACCTGCGGAAAAAGCCCCTCTCCGCCGAGATACGTATCCCTACCCTGTCGAGGCTGACGGACGGACGCACGGGCGGAGACATCGCCTTCATCTGCCGAAAGGCGTCGATGATGGCCATCCGAGAACATATAAAGAGCGAGGGAGAGAAAGACCCTTTGCTGGAGTGGCGGCATTTCGAAGCGGCTTTGAAAGAATTGAAAAACATCTGCGCTTAAAACGGAACGGAAAAGGGCGGTCCTTCTCATACGAGGACCGCCCTTTTCCGTTCTTTCTATTTTCCTCCGTCGTCGGCAGGAAGAGGGGCTTCGTCGTTCTCCTCAGGGTCGGGACCGGCGCTGCCCGGCTCTTCGTCTTCGTCAGGCACGTCTCCCGGAGCCGAAGCGTCCGCAGCCTTCAGCCGCGACGGCGCATAGAGCGTCCTGTAGATGTGAAGATTCGCCATCACCTTCTGCACATAGTCGTTCGTCTCTTCGAAACGAACAGATTCTATCCATTCGTCGAGGGGGACGTTTTTTCGGCCGTCGAGCCATCGTTTCGCATTCCCTCCGCCCGCGTTATAGGCCGCCAAGGCAACCTCGACGTCGCCGAACGAACGAAGAAGTCTGGCGATGTGGGCGGTTCCCAGAATGATGTTCTGTTCGGGGTTGTAGACGCTGTATTTTTTCATTTCCAGCGCTTTTGCTTCGCTGCGCGCAGTTCCCGGCATGAGCTGCATGAGGCCGCCCGCTCCTACCCAGCTTGTCGCGTTCGGGTTGAAGGCGCTCTCCTGGCGCATAATCGACCAGACAATGTTGTCTTCGACTTTGAATCGCTCCGCAGTCTTTGTTACCTCGTTGAAGAACGGGCGGGGAAAAAGGAACGAAAGCGCTTTTCTGTAAAAAACAGGCCCCTTTCGTATCTGCTCCGACACCCTGCCCGCGGCCGAGTAGGCGGCCTGCTGATCCCCCATCCATTCGGCGAGAAGAGCTGCCCTGTATATCGAGCGCGGGTCTCCTTTCGCAAGGAGAACTCTCCGCGCATGGGAGACAAACCCCCACTTCTCGAGCGCCGAAGGCTGCGCGGATGCAAGTTCGGGCGGATCTCCCGGCTGAATGGTCAGCGTCTCTCCGCCGCTCATGAATGAATAGATCGAAAGCGCGTGGTCCTTGAGAAGCATCTTCACAACGCCGTCTCTCTTCGCCGTCTGGTTCAGCCTCCCATACCCCTTCGCCACCCAGTAGAGCACCCTGGGACGCCAGCTTCGGTTCATCTCCGGGACAAGGCTCTTCTCCCACTCCGCGACCGCTCCTCGGACATCTCCCGAATTCCACTTGCTCCACCCTCTTCTCCAGAGAATCTGCGTCGTGAAGAGTGAATCGGGAGCGAGCTTGATGACCTTGTCCTCGGCATCCAGTTTCTCCTTTCCGGAGAGGTGCGTGGAAAGGGAATAATAGGCCCTCGCCTGCACGGCCCCTTCCCTGGATGCCGCAACTTCCCTCAAGACGCGAAGCGCGCTCTCCTTCTCCGCTCGCCCCGCCAAAATCGAGATCCGCCGTATGGAGGATTCCGCATAGGTGGTTCCTGCTTTTGCAAGGGAGGCCCATGCATCCAGCGCAGCAGTGTACTTTTTTTGATTGTAGAGAGAAAACGCCCGGTAGTACCGGGATTTTCGTCCGTGTCCGGAGTCCATCGGGATAGCCCGAAAAAGAGGAATGGCTTTGTCGTACTGTCCGCGAAGATAGGCCGCGTATCCTACGGCCATATTCACATCGGGATTCCATGGCTTGGGGAGCGATTCAAGCACCTTCAGGGCATCGCTGTTTCTGGGCGAGATGTTCGTCAGATTCAGAGCATAGGCCGTTTTGTCCCCCGGAAGCTTCAGCAGGTTGGTCAGCGCCGTCGTGCGCTGCGCGTTCGTCTCGGAAAGGCTGTACATGCGCTGCAGATACTTCCTTCGGGCATCGTGGTCCTTTTCATCGGTCAGACGGAAGAGGGCGAACGCGACATAATAGCCGAGATCCTCCGGAGCCTGCGGCAACAAGGCGAGAGAAAGCCTCTTCGCCTCGTCTTTCCGATCGAGTCTCTCCAAAGCAAGAACAAGCATGAAGTCTCCGTAGGGTTTGACCTCGGAAGGCCAAGACGGGGCGCTCTTTTGCAGCAGGACGAGGGATTCGTTCCAGCGGTTCTGAAACCAGAGCGCGTTCGCGGCAAGCGACTGGTCGACGGGCGAAAGAACGGCTCCCGAAGTACGCAGGGTATCCATCCCCTTCCAGTCCCTGCGTTGAAAAAGCTCCTCCATCGTTTGACTGTAACCATCGGAAGGAAAGAAAAAAAAGAGCGCGCATACAACAAAGATCGCGGAAAGGCGGGAAAAAAGTCCGCGCACCGATACCACTCCTTTCAAGTCAAGGCCTTGCGGCGAGTATCCCGGACATTCTACGCGAGAGCGACTTCCGCCGCTCCCGTAGAATTACCGACGGAGCGTCAACGACTGACACGATTCCGCCCCTTCTCCTTCGCTCTGTAGAGCGCCTTGTCGGCCCCGGCAAGCAGCGCATCCACGTTTTCGACACCCTCGGAGTACTCGCAGATACCGATACTGACGGTAATCTCTATCTCCGCTCTTTCTCCGTCGTGTTCCGCCGGAAAAAAAGGCGCGCTCTGAAACGCGTTCCGAACTCTTTCACAGACATCATCCGCTCTACACTCTTCAAGGTCTGAAAAGATCAGAAGAAACTCCTCGCCGCCGTATCTTCCCGTCACATCGTAGGGGCGCACCGATTCTTTGATTCGGCGTGCGCACTCAACGAGCACGGCGTCGCCTGACGCATGCCCGTACGTGTCGTTGATGTTTTTAAAATGATCGATATCCAGAAGCGCCACGTTCAAAGGCTTCCCGCTTCTGGAGGTTCGGTGGAACTCCTCCTCGAGGCGTTCAATAACGGCCCGTCTGTTGAGAAGTCCCGTCAGCGCATCGTAGAGAGCCGCGTTTCGAAGCTGCTCCTGAAGGTCGAGAATCCGTTTCCCGACCATCACTCGCATCTGCAGTTCATGCGCGTCGAAGGGTTTGGTGATATAGTCGTCGGCTCCGGCCTTCAGACCGGCGACCACATTCTCCTTTTCCCCTTTGACTGTGAGGATGATGATGTACTGATACGGTTTTCCCATCTCATCCCCGCCACCGCTCCCTTCTTGCAAACGCGCCCTGGAAGCGAGCCGGCGACAAATTTCCGGACCGCTTTCTCCGGGAAGCATCCAGTCGAGAATCGCCAAGAGCGGAGGATCGTCTCCTTGGAGAATCGACAGAGCTTCGTTGCCGTCGGACGCGGCGATGACATCATACCCCCATTTCATCAGCAGCGATTGAAGCATGAAGAGCGACGTTGCATCGTCCTCCGCAACCAATATTTTCATTTTGCGCATCTCCCTCTCCTTCGTACCTGAACGCCTGCGGAGCGTTTTACTCCCCGCCGTTCGAGATAAAACTGTCGAGTGCATGAACAGCTCGTATAAATTCATCGCGCGCATTCCGTAATTCCGGAAGCGCGCGTGCGGCCTCTTCTAGATCGCCGCGTGCGGCAGCTTGTTCCGTCGTATCCGACAGCAAAGTGATATCGACCGCCTCGACGTTTGCGGAAGCGCCCCGAAGAGCATGTATCATCCTTCGCGACTCGTCCGCATCCCCCGACTGTACGGCGATGGCGATTTTCTCAAGCAGTTTCAACGAATCCTCGATAAAAAGAGCGATTGTCTGTTCGCAAAGGTCGCGATCTCCCCCCATCCTGTCAAGAAGGACCTTGGGACGGAAGATGGTTTTTCCGGAATGGACGGAGCTGAAAGCGCCTTCTGAACGAACGGAATCCTGCGCCGAATACGTGGACTCGGCTTCCTCTTCGCAAAGAAACCGACGCACGATTCTTCGAAGCTCCGCAGGAAGAATCGGCTTGGCGATATAGTCGGACATGCCTGCGGCCAGTGAACGTTCCCTCTCGCCGGGAAGGACATTCGCGGTCATGGCCACAACGGGCGTTTCATGATCCAAGACCGGCGAGGAAGGATCCCTGATGATGCCAAGCGCCTGGAAGCCGTCCAGTAAAGGCATCTGAATATCCATGAAAATAATACCGTACCTATCTGCCGATAGTTTTTCAATTGCCTCGCGCCCATTTTCGGCCGTCTCTATGTGCTGAAGCCCAAGAAGATTGAGCAAAGCGACAGCAACCGTCCTGTTCGTCGGGTTGTCCTCGACTACAAGCACAGAGGCGGCGGCGTATGCTCCTCCGCACTCTTCTTTTTGTCTAGGGTCGGAAATTGTCGGCCCCGGAATCAGAGCCGGGCGCAGCGGAACGATAAAGGTGAAGAGAGAACCCTCACCTTCCCGGCTCTCGAAAGCGATCGTTCCTCCCATTCCATCGACGATTCGCTTTGAAATAGCAAGTCCGAGTCCCGTTCCGCCGAACTGTCGGGTCATGGAGGCGTCTCCCTGAACAAACGGCTGGAAGAGCATCTCTTTCTTGCCGGAGGGAATGCCTATTCCCGTATCTTTCACGCGAACTTCAAAGAGCAAGCGTTCGCCGTTCGATTCGCGACATGTTCCGGAGACGGTGACGGCGCCCGAAGGAGTGAATTTCACGGCGTTTCCTACAAGGTTTCCGAGGATCTGACGTATCCGCAAGGAATCGCCGGAGACAAACCGAGGAATGGATTCGTCCAGTAACATTCGGAAAGAAATTTTCTTCGCAACGGCACGCGGGAAAAAGCTGTCCCGTACACTGGCCCAAAGCTCGTACAGGTCGAACGGAATATCCTCGAAAACGAGTTTTCCCGCCTCCATCTTTGAAAAGTCGAGAAGATCGTTAATCAGGCGAAGAAGGGCTCCGGATTCATCTTTCAGCACTCCGAGCAGCTCTCTCTGACGCGCGTCCAAAGGCGTTTCCTCCAGGAGCGTCGTCATACCCACTATTCCGTTGAGCGGCGTGCGCACCTCATGGCTGACGTTTGCAAGAAAAATCTCCTTCGCCTTCATGGCGTCCGCGAGATTACGCTCCGACTCTTCAAGGCGTTCGATTTTACCCTGCAGTTCACGGTTCAGCCCCTGAATCGTCGCGTAGAGTTCGGCATTCTGAAGAATGCTCGCCATGGAGCTGAGCAGGACCGTGAAAAAAGCGAAGGAGACGTCAAGAACAGCGGCTTCATCCTCTCCCATAAGCCCCATGAACATTCCTATGCTTCGATTCGAGGTCATGATCGAATGCAACAGTATCCGGCGTTCCGTATCCTTATCCTCGGAAGGCCGCGCTGTTATCACAACCGGTTTGTTTCTGCCGACAGCCCAGGCGAAAGTACCGTCGTCCACGAGCGGCGTCATCTCTTGCTCGAAGAAAGAAAGGCATTCCTGGGGATCGCAAAAAGCAGGGAAGCAATCCAATCCGTCCGAAGAAAAAAGAAAGAAAACAAGGGCATCCAACCTGATGAATGATCGGAGTTTCTGCGCCGCCTGGGCCAAGAGAATTTCCGAGGAGAAGGAATCGTCGACGATCACCGAGAAAGAGAGCGAATCAACGGCGGATTCGAGAATCCACTTCGCCGCCTCTCGCTCCCTAGTAAGAATCCGCACTCTCTCCCGAAGCTGCTCCAAGGTTTCTCCGACAGGCATCATATCGTCATCACGACATCAGGAAGATATTCATAATTTCCCGTATCTGTCGCTCTCCCTGCACAAGTACGGCCTCGATATCCCCCTCGTCCAGCTCAATGCGCTCCCACAAGGAGCCTTCGACGCCAGAAAGGTACAACGATCCGCTTGTGCCTATGCGCACGCTGTTCGCCAAATAGTCGGCGAGATGCACATAGGCGGCCTCCTCCGGCGCGTTTTCCGCCTCCGGAGCGTGGTGGTGGTCGCATAAAAACCTGATCCCCTGCGGGATGCGCCACTCTTCCATGAGAACCTTGCCGACCGCCGTGTGATCGAATCCGAAGACTCTCTTCTCGGCCCGCCAGAGGGGAATCCGTTCGAAGAAGGAAAGTTCGAGGGCATACGTCATCTCCTTCGGCGTCTTCGTATAGAGAATGATTCTGCCGAGATCGTGCAGAAGACCCGCCAAGAAAAAGCGTTCCTCCGACCGTATCCGTTTGCTGTAGGCCAGAAGCCGGGAGAAAACGCCGCAAGCAATCGAGTGTCTCCAGAACGATTTCATATCCACGTACTCCCTCGGGACGTTTGTGAACACCTTCATCGTCGAAACCGCCAGGGCGAGGGCGGTCAGCTCGTTGGAGCCGATGATCGCGATAGCCCTCGGAATCGACTGAATAGGATTGGGAAAGCCGTAGAATGAGCTGTTCACAAGCCGAAGCAGACGCGCGGCAAGATTCGGGTCGTTGCTGACGACTTTGGCGATGGACGTAGCGGAACTGATAGGCGAGTTGATGACCTCCTGTATTTTGAAATAGATGTCAGGGAACGAAAATAGGCGGACTTCGTCCTTCGCCAGGGCGTATGCGGAGAAAGAACGCCCGAAATGCCCTTCAGGCGGGCGGGGAAGGGATCCCACAACAGGCAACGCAGAAGGAGGCATTCCCGAGGTATATTCTTCGGCGAAGCGCCGTACGCAAAAAGAACGGACGGCGGCCGCGCAGGCATCCTCGCCATCTCCCGGAGGGAAGTACCCGTCGACATAAAGTCGGGCCTGCCGCAACGCTTCTTCTTCCAGGCGCGCTCTGCGAACCACTTCCTCCTCCTCGATGCCCTCGACGTCGGCGCCCGTAATCCCCCAAATTTTAAACATCCGGATGTATTTGTCTTTCAGCGTCGCTCCCTTCCCAAGGATGAAACGCCCGTTCGGCGCCCGAAGATCCTCCTCGAGCACCATCCCTTCCTGAAGATTTTTTACGGTTACCCGGCCCATTTCTACTCTCCCTGCCTCAAGGTAAACCAACTATATCACAGGGCCGAGAGGCATCAGGCAGGATGGTCCCGGGAAAGAGAGAGAATCTTGTCCGTCGCTTTCAGCCCAGAGCCGGAGAGCAGGGCGACGATACGCTCTTCTCTCCGGAGATCTCCGGCGTTCTCAAGCTTCTGAAGAGCGGCGGCGACGACCGCGCTTGTCGGTTCGACGTACAGCCCGCGCTGCGCAAGCCGTCGAAATCCTTCCCGGATCGCCCTCTCCGAAAACGCGAGCACAGCCCCCTCGCTTCGGCGCACAGCGGCCAGAACCTGCTCTCCCCGAACAGGTTCGGCAGAGCTTATTCCCTCCGCTATCGTCTCTTTCTTTTCGATCGCTTCCGGGATATCCGATCCCTTGCGGAAGGCGGCTTCCAGAGGCGCGCAATTTTCCGGCTGCAATGCATAAATACGCGGAAGACGATCTATCTCTCCGGAGGCGCGCAGCTCCTCGAACGCAAGAGCCCATCCGAGCACTAGACTCCCTTGGCCCGTAGGCAGCAGAACGGCGTCCGGGACCTGGAATCCCATTTGCTCCCACACCTCGAAGGCGAATGTTTTAATCCCATGGACGAAGTAGGGGCTCCAGTTGTGACTGGCATAATATGTGCCGTATGCCGCCTTTTCCGCAGCCCTTGTCGTCTCCTCTCTGCTCCCATCGATTCTGACGAGTTCGGCGCCGTAGGAGAGTATCTGAACGCACTTTCCCTGCGAAGTATACGCAGGAACATAGACCTTGCACCGAATTCCGGCGACGGCGCAATATGCGGCCATGGAAGAACCAGCATTGCCGGAGGAATCTTCAATAACCTCCCGCACGCCGAGTTCGCGTAGCCTGCTGGTCAGGCAGGACATCCCGCGGTCTTTATACGAACCCGTCGGACAGAGATAGTCGAGCTTCCAGAAAACCGAAAGGCCGTTCCACTCCCCTTGCACGAGAGGAGTTCCCCCCTCGCCGATAGAGACGCGGGTACGGGGCGAAGCTACCGGCATAGAGGCCGCATACCGCCACATTCCGGTTTCACCGTGGCGGATCGATGAACGGCTCATCGGCTCCGGCGCCGTCCAGTCGAGCACTCCGCCGCAAGCACACCGCCAGGATAAAGAAGCTTCTTCAACAGATTGCCCGCATCGGAAACACCGCAGCATTTACTATCGACCCCCACTCCAATATGCCGCCATTATATACAGAATGAACGATACTGCCTATTGACCGCTACGAATTTCCCTCTTTCCGAAAAGAAGAAAAAGCGGTATCCTTTTAAAAACAGCATTTCCAGAAATAAAGGAGGAATTCGTATGAAGAAGGTATGCGGGCGTCTCTCCCTTCTCATCGTACTTCTTCTCACGTTTTTCTCGCCTTCCGAGGGCGCTCTGAACAGAGCGACCGTCGATCGGGCATGGAAACGTGTTGCAGCGCAGGCAGGGATCCCATGGCAGCAGGTCATTTATGAGGAGCGAAAAGAACCGAACGCCTGGGTCAAATTCTCACCGGGCGGCCATACTGTGCATGTGACGACCGGGTTGATGGCGATACTCGACGCCGAGGATGAAATCGCGGGCATTCTCGCTCACGAGGCGGGACATATCCAACTGGGGCACTATTCCAGTTCGGTAAGCCGCAACCTTCTTTGGGGTCTTCTCTTTAATTCGCTGAAAGGCGACGCCGCAAGAGAGATCGTCGGGGGTGTCGGCATGGTGCTCGCCGAATCGGGGTTCAGCAGGGAACAGGAGGTCGAGGCCGACGATTACGGTCTTCGTGTGTCGACAGCCGCAGGCTATAGCCCTTGGGGGCTGGTACGGGCCATGGAAAAAATGAAAGCGGCTGGATTCGAAACATCGCCAAGCGGATTCAACTCTCATCCGCCAACGGAACGCAGATTGCTCCGCCTGAGAAACAACGCGGCCGCGATCATGCCCCGTAACTAACCCCGGTGGCGCGGAGCATAGCGATACGGAGAAAGGATGGAGGAAAAAATGATACAACCTCTGGGAACCTGCGAACATCGCCGCTCTTCATGGGCGGGCAGATTGCTGCTCACAGTTCTTCTCTGTGCTGCGGCGGGGAGCGCTTACGGAGCGCTCCGAGAAAATGTCGGAGCGCTCCCCGGTATCGCGGGCATGTTCTTCGGAGGAATCGCGGGGTATGTGACATGCAAAACCGCAGGAGTGGATACCTTGGACAGAATTTCGTTCTCTTCCAGAGTCTGGCTGTCGCTTTCAGGGGCGATCGTCTACACCTTCGCCGCGCTTCTTGTCACCGGCGCCGCGCTCTCTTCTCCCGCCGATTCCCCCTTTTACTGGATCGAGAGGATAGCCGGCGGGTATTTCGCGGAAGCTTTCTTTACTTTGGGACGCTCCGGAGCCGTACTCAGAAGCTATAGCGGCAGCCTCCGGGGCGGATGGTGGAGCGTGTTCACCATCCTGGACACAGCCCTTTTCGCTTTCCTTTTTCTTGCAGGATATGCGTGCGGCTTCGACAGCAAACGAAGAAAAGCGACGCAACGAGAGAGTACCAAGGAGCACAAGCCGGACGTTGCTCCTCGGGCGAGGTCAACCAGGCTCTCCGTATTCTCGTTCTTCTTCGTCCTCGCACTTCTTGCAGGCGTTTTCTTTCTTGGACGAATCGCTTTCGAGGAGTATCGCGTCTCCTCCGCCATACTGAGCGAATATGCCGGTAAATGGACGGTTCGTGAAAGCGATTCGATTCCGTTCTCATCCGAAGAAGAACGTACATTCAAAATACAACCCGGTGTTCTTGGTGATCTTTACGGCGAATCCGTCAAGAAGAATTTCTTCTCTTTCTCCCTTCACTCCAAAGGCTTTTTTGCAGGGCGTTTCTCCGGTACTTTCAACTCGTCCGCGCTTCCATTCTCCTTCTCCCATGTCCGGGCCGTCTTTCTCTCCCCCGACGAACTGCTCGTCGTCTTCAGCGGCCTTGAAGACGGCAACAGACTCTTTCGGGCCGTACGTTCGGAGTGAAAATAAAAAGAGGTATCGAGTATACAAAGGGAACACTCGGCTTCACCTCTTGTTTTTTCGCTCTTCGTGCTATAATTGAGCTGTATTATCTCTCTTTTCGAGTTTTTTCCTGAGCTTATACTCGGAAAAGCTCTAATTCATTTTCACACCAGGGGGCGAAATTTATGAAAAGCATCTGGGGAGAGAACTTCAGCAACGTCGCGAGGAACAACAGGCCTTCTCCGATCCGGGAGATGCTCGCCGTTATCAAACAGCCGGGCATGATCTCTTTCGCGGGAGGTATGCCTGCACCGGAAATCTTTCCAATCGAGCAGTTCTACGAGGGAGCGCACATCCTGAAGGACGACGGCGCGGACCTTCTTCAGTACGGCACTACCGAAGGGTACCCTCCGCTCAAGGAGTTCCTGGCTTCCTGGACCGCCCCTCGAATGGGGCGCACCGTGGGACTCGACGAGATGCTTATTACCACAGGATCCCAACAGGCGCTCGACCTCTTCGCATGGTCAATGATCGACGAGGGCGACTACGTCATCGTCGAAGATCCTTCATACCTCGCCGCCCTCACCGTCTTCTTCAATCACGGTGGAAAATTCCTCGGCGTTCCTATGGACGGCGAGGGCATGCAGATAGAACTTCTTCCAGGGATCATCGAAAAAGCACGCTCCGAAGGGAAGAAGGTTAAATTTATCTATACTATCGTCAACTTCCAGAACCCGGGCGGTGCGACGATGTCGCTAGCACGGAGAAAGCGCCTCGTAGAAATATCGAAAAAGTACTCCATTCCAGTTTTCGAGGACGATCCGTACGGGTATGTCCGCTACGACGGAGAGCATCTGCCCTCCATATTCTCCTTCCATGACGGAGACGGCGTGGTGTATGCAGGTTCTTTCTCGAAGATACTCTCCCCCGGAACTCGTGTCGGCTGGATCACGGGCCCCAAGGAGATCATCCGCAACCTCACCGTTTTCAAACAGGGAACCGACCTCTGCTCCAGCCCCATTACGCAGGCTCTTGTCGCAGAGTACTGCGCAAAAGGGTATCTCGACAGCCATCTGCCGGTGATCATCGACAATTACCGTGTGAAACGCGACGCAATGGAACAGAGTTTTAAAAAACACCTGGCGCCGCTTGGTATTACTTGGGTCAAGCCGGAAGGAGGTTTTTTCTATTGGCTGAACGTCCCTTCGGTAAATACCAACGACCTTTTCAAAAAAGCGATCGAGAAAAAGGTCGCCTTCGTTCCGGGCGCCCCCTTCTGCCCCGTCGAAGGGTCCGGCATGCATAATGCACGCCTTTGTTACACGTTCCCGACGCCTGAAGTCATTGAGGACGGCGTGGCTCGTCTCGCCGAGGCCATAGGAGAACTCGCAATTCCGGCGATGTGATTCACCGCATAGTCGTTCCGCCGATACGATTTTTCATCGGGCGCATTTCATGCACAAAAAACCTCTCCTTGTTTCAAGGAGAGGTTTTTTGTGCATGAAGGCTTTTTGCGGTAAGATACGGAGCGCAAAGAACATACTGCAACCTTTGGGAGGATGAGGAACATGCGCCCCGACAATCAATCGTTCCTGGAGGAAACAATCGCCGCAATAGCTACTGCCCGGGGCGAAGCGGGAATTGCGATCGTCAGGCTTTCCGGACCGCGCTCCAGAGAGATCGCCGACAGAGTGTTATCCCTAGCAACAGCTTTATCGGAGACCCCTTCACGGCGTGTACGCAACGGATATCTCCTCGACGAAAAAGGAGATGCGCTCGACCAGGTGCTCGCCGTCTGGTTCGCCGCTCCCAGAAGTTACACAGGAGAAGACGTGGTCGAGATTCATACACATGGCGGTACGCTCGTCGCCTCGAAGTGTCTCGAACTTCTCGTCTGCCGGGGAGCGCGTCACGCCGAGCCCGGCGAGTTCACCAAACGCGCGTTTCTTTCTGGACGTATCGATCTCACCATGGCCGAAGCCGTGCTCGGCATCATCCGCTCGAAGAGCGACGAAGCGCTTCGCTCCGCCACCCGTACGCTTCGAGGCGAACTTGCCTCGTTCGCTTCGGACATCCATCAGGAACTGCTCGCCCTCTCGGGACGGCTGGAAGTCGCCCTTGATTTCCCCGAGGAAGATGTCCCACTGCAGGAGGACGATGAGATTCTTCAATCGATGCAGGCGATATGTCAGAGCCTTGAAGATCTGCTTGATCGCTGCACTACGGGTTTTCTCCTCCGAGAGGGAATCCGGGTGGCCATTGTCGGGCGCCCGAATGTAGGGAAATCCTCGTTGCTCAACGCACTGCTCAAAGAATCTCGGGCCATAGTCACCTCGATTCCCGGTACTACACGGGATCTGATCGAGGAGGTGCTCACCTACCGCGGAATTCCTCTCCGACTCGTCGACACGGCGGGCATGGGCGGAATCCCTGCCGACGAAGTGGAAGCGCTGGGTATCGCCAAGGCGGAGGACACCTTTGAAAAAGCGGATGTCAGGGTATGGGTGGTTGACGGGAGCGAGCTTCCGGATGATTTCGACCGGAGAATGACCGAACGCATCTCCGGACTTGAACACGTCGTTGCAGTCAACAAGGCGGATCTTCCTCGCGGCAGAAATTCGGAAGGACGAACATCCGAAGAGATGCTCGCCGAAATGCTGCCCGGAAGTACGCTTCTCCCAATCTCGGCGAAACAGGGAACGGGGCTAGAGCCGCTCAAGGATGCGATCGTTTCCTCCATCGCGGGGGGAGGGACTCTCGACGCCGGCTTGAACGCTTCCGCACGACAGGTTGAGGAGATACGTACGGCGATCGCGTCTCTCAAGGAGGCCGCCGACGCGCTCTCCGAGGGAGCCGGTCAGGACGCGGCCGCATCCTGCCTGACCGAAAGCAGGTTGGCTATGGAAAGACTGCTGGGTATAGCGAAGGACGACACTCTGATCGACTATATATTCAGTCAGTTTTGCGTCGGGAAATAGCCGGAGGAAGGGCGGCGGAGAGGACTTCTCCCCTCTCCGCCGCCCTTCCTCATTCTTTCGAGAAGGACAGAAGAAACTCGATACAGCTCCGGACACCGAAACCCGTAGCCCCCTTTGAATAGACGGAGTATTCGTCTTTTTGCATGTCCACGCCGGCGATATCAAGATGCATCCACGGTATACCGTCGGCGACGAACTCTCCCAGAAATTGCGCCGCAAAAATCGCCCCGCCGTAGCGGCTTCCCGAGTTCACAAGATCGGCCACCGGAGACTTCAAGGATTCCGCGATGCGTTCCTCGTCCACGGGGAGCCGCCAGAAGCGCTCGCCTCTTCTCGCCGAGGCATCGAGGAACTCTTTCGCCAAAGCATCATACGGAGTGAAGAGCCCGGCCATATTCTGCCCGAGAGCCACTGCGCAAGCCCCCGTCAGCGTCGCCATGTCGATGACGGCGTCGGGTTTCTGTTCGCATGCATATGCAAGCGCATCGGCAAGCAACAAACGTCCTTCGGAGTCGGTATTGTCTATCTCGACGGTTTTGCCGTTCCGCAGACGCAGAATATCGTCGGGACGAAAGGCTCTTCCGCCCGGCATATTTTCAGCGGCCGGAACGACACCGTGGACTTCGCACGGAATACGCATCTTCGCCGCTCCTCGAAGGAGTGCGAACACGTTGCAGGCCCCTGTTTTATCGCCTTTCATAGTGCGCATGGAGTCCCCGGTTTTTACGTTGAGTCCTCCGCTGTCGAAGGTTATTCCCTTGCCGACGAACGCGATTTTCCCGACCGCAGGCACGGAGGGCCTGTAGATCATGTGGATGAGCCGAGGCGGGTTCACGGAACCCATACCTACGGAGTAAATGCCTTCCATTCCCTCCTGAAGAAGCCGTCCTTCATCCCAGACGCTCACGTCGAATCCAAAGTCTCCGCCCCACTGCACAGCCATTTGCGCCAAAGAGTCCGGGGTCACCTTGTTTCCCGGTTCATTTGCAATATCTCTGGCCCAGTTCTGCGAACACGCGAGTATTTTGCCGCGTCGGACTCCCTCTTCGACGCCGTCCAGAAGAAGCAGTTCCGCAGGTTCAGGACGCCGTTCATCTTCCGGAATATTCTTGTACTTACGGAATGTGTAGGCTCCAAGTTCCGCTCCCTCGGCCACAGCGCAGCTCGTTCCGAAGGTCGGTGGATCAGGCATTAGAACCGTAATTCGGGAAACCCCGTCCGCACGGCAGCGCCGAATCAGTTCCGCACTCCGGGAACGGATATTCGACTCGATGTCGAACAGCGAGCAGCTCCCGGTACGCTCTCCCAAACCCACGAGATAGAGTGATGAAAAACCGCCCTCGGTCAAGGGGAAGGACACGATTTTTCCTTTGATTCCCTTAAAAGAGGGAGCCTCCAGGTAAAGACGCGCCATCTCGACGGCATTTCCCTGAAGCATACCCGGAGCAAGGAAGTCTTTAGAAAAAACAAAAACCGCAAGAGCACCTTCGCGAACGACGGCGCCCGAAGAAGGGGCAGTCAGAAGATTCATCAGTAACGCACACTCCTTTGTTCTTTTTCATACCGAGCACAGCGAAAAAACTCCGGCGAACTCTCGGCGCGAGTATGGAATCAGGCATTCTTCGCAAAAGAATGAAGCTGGGAAAAAGCTATCAGGAGCGCTTCCGTCCGTTCTGCATTCTGTTGGCGAGCTGATTGACGCACCACACGCCCGAGAAAACCATGGCTCCTCCGAGGAGCATCGATGGCGTCACCGATTCCCCCAGAAAGAGCGCGGAAATTAAAACGGCGACTACGGGATTCACGTAAAGAAAAACCCCCGCTTCCGAGGCTGGAAGAGCTTGCAGCGCGTCGTACCAGAAAAGGTATGCGAGCGCGGAACAGAACACTCCAAGGAAGAGGATATTCGCCCACGCTTTCGTAGAAACCGCCTGAACCTCCGCCGGACCTCCGGCCATGAGAAATGGTATCGTTGCAAAGAGCCATCCGAACGTCAGCGCATACGTCATTCCGAGATCGGGGGACGTACGCTGAAGCGCTTTTCGCGAGAGGACCGAAAAAAAACCCCAGGAGAAGACGCTGAAGACCATGACCAGTTCGCCGAATGAATAGTTTCTTTCAAAAAGAATCGAAAGATTCCCTCGGGAGATGATGACGAGCACCCCGCAGGCCGCGAGGAAAATTCCCGCAATCTTCGTCTTGTCAAGCCGCTCTGAAAGAATGAGCGAACCAAGGATCGCGATGGCGATCGGATTGGCCGCGATGATCAACCCGGACATGCCGGCCGACACGGTCTTCAGAGCGTACGCCTGTATAGAGTTATGAAAAAAAATTCCGAGGAACCCTAGTGCCGCGAATCTCGCGGCCTCGCGCAGCGGGAGCGGATGCAACCGCCTCCGGACCGCCAGAAAGAGAAGGAGCGCGACTACCCCTGAAAAGAGACGAAGCCAAATGAGCGTCGTGAAGGAGACCTCCGCGACCGCGACTTTCGCGGACGGAAGAGAGGCCCCCCACACGATTACGGCTATCAACGCCTTAATTCGAGCGAGCGAGGCAGGGGTCACCTTTCCACCGTCTCGTCATTTCCCTTGAGACTTTTCGCCAGGATTTCGGTGACTCTCCTGGCGAAGAGCGCGGGCTCCTCGATCCGTCCTCCCTCGGCCAAAAGGCACTGGTCGTGAATGAGGAAGACATACTCTCCCAAGGTTTCCTTCCCCTCGCCTTTCGAGAGGCGATATTCAAGGGCACGGATCACTTGATGGCGAGGATTGATCTCAAGCACCCGTTTAACGGGAGGTACTTCCTGGCCCATTGAGCGAAGAAGCTGCTCCATCGCGAAAGAACCGCCCTCGTCGGGAGAGACGAGGCACGCCGGCGATGCGGTCAGACGTTCAGAAATCCGAACATCTTTCACACTCTCTCCGAGCACCTCTTTAAAAAGGGCGAGGACTCCCTCGGATACCGCCGATTGCGCTGCATCCCCTTTCTTCGGGAGGGCGTCTTCGCGCTCGAGGGAGCGGAACGGCTTCCCCGAATACTCCGAAAACCCGGGAGCGGCCACTTCGTCAACAGGATCGGCCATCAACAGCACTGAGTACCCTGCCTCGGCACAACGCTCCAGCAACGGAGAGCCCCGAAGCACGGAGAGATTCCTTCCGGTAAGGTAGTAGATATGCTCCTGCCCCTCGGGCATGGCATCGACGTACTCCTTCAATGCGATCTGTTTCTCTTCGCTTGTCGTATGGAAGAGACAGATGTCGAGAATGGCGTCCCTGTTCTCCTCTTCGCGGCCGTCGAGAGAGACAAGCCCCTCTTTCACCACCTGGCCGAACTCTCGCCAGAAACGATCGTATTTTTCACGATCATCGTGCAGCATTTTCTTCAGCGCGTTCAGCACTCTGCGTGTCACGCTCTTCCTGATGATTCGAAGCAGAGGATCCTCTTGCAGGATTTCCCGTGAAATGTTCAGCGGAAGATCCTCGGAATCCACGACGCCGCGAAGGAAACGAAGCCAGGAAGGTATGAGTTCCTTGCAGTCGTTCATTATGAAAACGTTCCTGATATAGAGAGAGACACCCTCTCTGCGAGGCGCGAACATAAGGTCGAACGGAGCCTTCGAGGGGATAAAGAGCAGCCCCTTGAACTCGGTACCGCCCTCCACGGAAAAAACAAGGCGGGTCAGCGGATCGTTCCAGTCGTGGCTCGAGTGTTTATAGAATTCAGCGTACTCCTCGTCCGAGACGTCTTTCTCCGGGCGTCGCCATATCGCCTTTCCGGAATTGAGGCGCTCGTCGGAGAGTTCCTCTTTGCCGTCCTTCTTCCGCGATATTTCCATCATCACGGGATAGGTTATGAAATCGGAGTATTTTTTGATGATCTCCCGTATGGTCCATTCTTCGGAGTAGTCCTTATCTCCCCTTGATACATCCGGTGTTTTCAGATGCAGAAGTACCGTCGTCCCCGGATCGGAGCGTTCCGCCGGCTCGATCGTATAGGCGCCGTCGCCGGCCGAGGAAAAAAGCCAGGCTTCGTCTTCGCCAAGTCGTCTTGTAAGAACATCGACTCTGTCGGCGACCATGAATGCGGAGTAAAAACCGACGCCGAACTGGCCGATAAGGGCTTCTGCCTGCATCGCTTCGCCTTTTTGCTTCAGTGCTGCGAGATACTCCTTGGCGCCGGATCGTGCGATCGTTCCGATATAGGATTTCAGCTCGTCCCGATTCATTCCGATGCCGTTGTCGGAAACCCCGAGGGACTTCCTCCCCTCGCTCTCCCCCCTCGATACGCGGATTCGCGGGTCGGAGAGCCCCTCTCCGAGTTCCGGCGAAGAAGCTATCTCGAGACGCCTCTTGTCGAGCGCATCAGACGCGTTCGATATCAGCTCGCGAAGGAAAATATCCCTGTTCGAGTAGACGGAGTTGATCATAAGATCAAGAAGCTGCTTCGTCTCCGCTTGAAAGAAAAGCTTTTCCTGTTGCATGTGGATCCTCCTTACAGTATCGGTGTAGTTCGACTCGCGTGCTTGCTCTACTCCGCAGGAGCCGGTTCGTACTCGCTCATCGCCTGTCTCAGGCTGACAAGGGCGAGGTACATCTCCTTGATAGCATCGAGGTGCTCGGTGCGTACGCGCTGATTGTCAACCTGCGCGTTCAGGAGGTCGATCTGGGCGCCCATCCCCTCCATGTACATGAGCTGGGTAATCTTCAGCTCCTCGTCCGAGCGGGCCACCTGTTTGCGCTTGCTCGCCTCGAGCGCGACGGCCTTCTCCCACTGAGTTCTCGCCTTCAGTACATCTTCTCTGACGGAGAGACGACGCGCTTCGAGGTTCCTCTCCGCCGCCTCGATGCTTCGTGCCTTTTCCGATGTGTCTTCCCTGGTCTTTCCTCCGTCGTAGACGGGGATAGAAACATTCAGTGAAAAGAGAAACTCGTTTTGATCAGGCTGCGGCGTAAGAGAGTCCGTCAGAATCGTATACCCTATCGATCCTTCCACAGAAGGGGACATGCCCTTCGCAGCAAGTGTCTTCAGCACCCGTGCCCGCTCAAGAACCAGTTCTGCCGATCTGACGTCGTTACGCGTTATAAGCGCGCTCTCCACTCCTGCTCGCACGGACAGCGACGGAACGAGCAGTATTTCCGCTCCGGGGGTCACGGCAATACCTCCAGCGAGGGTGGCCAGCTGCGTCAGCGTGTCCTGAAACGCCGAATCGGCCTGCACTACGATACTTTCGGCTTCCTCGACGCGCGCCTGCGCTCTGACGACGTCGAGTCGGGGGATGAGCTGCTGCCGGAATTTTTCTTCGGTAATCCGCAGGTCCTCGCGCCGCTGAGACAGGATTTCTTTCTGGAGCGCACTGTTCTCGCGGGCGATGAAGGAGCGCCAGTAGAGGCTCTCCGCGGCGGCGAGCGTATTGTTGATCAGGCCAAGATGATCCGCCGCGAGCGCATTGTACTGAAGGAGGAGTTGCTTCTCCTGGGCCGGATACACGCCGCTCACATCGAATCGGTGAGAGATCGCGGCGGATAGAGAGTAAGCCCCTTGCCGCTTCTGAGAGTCGTCCGTGTTGTATGAAGACGAACCTCGGAGGCCTGCGCTCGGACGTTGAACGGACACGGTGGCCCGGACCGTGTGATACGATGCCTCAAGGCGTTTGAGCGAAGCCTGAAGAGTCGGGTTGTTTTCTCTTACGGCAAGGAGAAATCTCTCCAGGGACATTTCGGAGGCGCTCGCCGCAAACGTTCCCCAGGAAAAAAAGAGACTGGCGCACACGATGAAACACATTTTCTTCAGCATATCATTACTCCTTTGCAATATAAAGGTCTTAAACACATTTTTGGAAGAAGGTCGAACGTTTCTCCTTCGCATACAGAAACAGAAAAAAGTTGCGCCGAAAACAAGAGCGCACGTGGAGATTATATAATAGACTCTCCGGATTCATCCATTTTTTCGGGGCGAACACATTGTTCTGCTGAAAAAATTCTCTTCGAAAGCAATCATTTCGACCTCTATGCACGTACCTTTTTTCCACATAGTGAAACATTCGCCTTCAAGCATCTCCCAAACACTTTACAAAAGGGGGAAGATGGTATAGCATATTTTTTGGATATGCGTCAAAGCATGCAGAATTTACCACTTTTTCCCTTTGTAGTCACAGGTAAACAAAGTTTACGCACCATAATCATGAAGGAGGAGATATACGAATGAAACGCTTCACCAAGGTTCTGTTCGCAGTTGCGCTTGTTTTTGTCCTCGGAACGGCGGCTTTCGCGGCCCCGAAGATCGGCATCATGACCGGCACAGTTTCTCAGGGCGAGGAGGAGTACCGAGCCGGAGAAGAGATGGTTGCGAAGTACGGCGCAGACAGGGTCATCCATGTGACATACCCCGACAAGTTCATGGACGAGCAGGAGACCACGATCTCCCAGGTCATGGCCATGGCTTCCGACCCCGATGTGAAAGCGATCGTCATCTGCCAGGGTGTTCCCGGCACCGCGGCCGCGATCGACAAAGTCAAGGAAGTCCGCGACGACATCCTTTTCGTCATCGGCACCGTCCATGAGGAGCCTTTCATGATGGCCGGAAAGGGCGATATCCTCTTCGAGATCGACCAGCCCTCGCGCGGAACCTCCATCATCGAGAAGGCGAAGGCTATGGGCGCGAAGACGTTTATCCACTACTCCTTCCCCCGTCATATGAGCTACCCTCTGCTCGCCACCCGCAGAGACATCATGGAAAAGACCTCCAAGCAGCTCGGAGTCGATTTCGTTTTCGTCAACGCTCCGGACCCCACCGGCGAGGGCGGCGTAGCAGGCGCTCAGCAGTTCATCCTGGAAGATGCTCCCCGCCAGATAGAGAAATACGGTCCCGATACTGCGTTCTTCAGCACGAACTGCTCCATGCAGGAACCTCTTATCAAATCCGTCGTGAAGGGCAAGGCGATCTACCCCGAGCAGTGCTGCCCCAGCCCCTTCCATGCGCTTCCCAACGCGCTCGGTCTGAAGGTCGAGAACAAGGGGAACGTCCCCTACATTCTGAAGGCGATCGAGGAGAAGGTGCATGAGCTTGGAATGGAAGGCCGGATTGCGACCTGGACAGCCCCCGTCACCATGAACTTCATCCGTGCCGGAGCCGAGTACGCCATGGATTTCGCCAACGGGAAATTCGACAACAAGGCTGACATCGAACGCGCGAAGTTCACTCTTGAGAAGGTTGCAGGAGCCGTCCGAATCCGCCCCTTCGACGCGGAGAAGGCGCCCAACTTCCTTATGGTGGTCGGCGAGTCGATCATCTTCGGCAAAAAGTAGTCTGCGAGGCACACGATTGCACGACGAAGACAGGGTTGCTCCGGCAGCCCTGTCTTTTAATGAGAGGAGGTCGGTTTCTTGACCGCTGCGGCTCGTCTTGAAATGAGAAATATAGGCAAGGAGTATTACGGAAACAGGGTGTTGAAAGGGATCACCTTCACCCTCGGCGAAGGTGAAGTCCTTTCTCTCGTCGGCGAAAACGGCGCGGGAAAATCCACGCTGATGAACATCCTCTTCGGTATGCCGGTGATTCACGCCACCGGAGGATTCGACGGAGAAGTGTATCTCGACGGAGAAAAATCGATAATCAAGTCTCCGGAAGAGGCCATGAAGCTCGGCATCGGTATGGTTCATCAGGAGTTCATGCTCCTTCCCGGCTTTTCCATCACGGAAAATATTAAGCTCAACCGCGAGACCACGAAAGACAACCTTTTCAGCAAGTTCTTCGGCAAATCCCTGAAGTGGCTCGACATGCCCGCGATGAAGCGAGACGCGCGCGAATCGATGGACGCCATAGGGCTCGCCATCGACGAAATGCTTCCGGTAAAAGGTCTTCCGGTCGGCCATATGCAGTTCGTCGAGATCGCCCGCGAACTCGATAAAAAAAATATACGCCTTCTTGTGCTCGACGAACCGACAGCCGTACTCACGGAGACGGACGCGGAAAAGCTCCTGGAGGCCATGAACATACTGACGAAAAAGGGAATTTCCATTCTTTTCATCAGCCACCGCCTCGACGAGGTCATGAAGGCGTCGGACAAGATCGTCGTCCTCAGAGACGGAGAGCAGATAGCCGAAACGACGCCGTCCGAGACCACGATCGAACGTATTGCGGAACTGATGGTCGGACGGAAGATAGAGAGCGGAGAAATGCACGGACGTCCCGTCTCCTCCATCAACGAAGATCCTATCCTCGAAGTTAAGGATTTCCATGTCTCCATGCCCGGAGAGTCTGTAAAAGGAGTTACGCTCGAGGTGAAACGCGGCGAAATCCTCGGCATCGGCGGCCTCGCGGGACAGGGGAAAATCGGAATCGCCAACGGGATCATGGGGCTTTTTCCCTCATGGGGCGATGTTCTGAAGAACGGGGAGCCCATCCGCCTGAACGATGCACGATTCGCTCTGGAAAACGGCATGGCGTTCGTTTCGGAGGACCGCCGCGGTACAGGCTTACTCCTGGACGACTCCATCGAATTCAATATCGTCGCCACGGCGACGCAGGTCCAAGGCAAGTTCATGACGCAGGAGAAGATTCGCATCCTGGACTCGCAGGGAATGGCCGCACATGCGCGGCAGATGATCAAAGAGCTTGATATTCGTTGCACCGGGCCCTCGCAGCTTACGAGGCGCCTTTCCGGCGGCAATCAGCAGAAAGTCTGCATTGCGCGAGCCATAACCCTCGCGCCCAATCTGCTTTTTGTTTCCGAACCTACGCGCGGTATCGACATCGGCGCAAAAAAACTGATTCTCGATCATCTCGTCAAGCTGAACAGAGAGCAGGGGCTCACAATAATCATGACCTCCTCCGAGCTGGCGGAACTCCGCTCCATCTGCGACAGGATCGCCATCGTCTACCAGGGAAAGCTCGAGGGAATCCTTCTTCCCACCGATAGCGACCGGGATTTTGGCCTTATGATGGCCGGCGAATACCACAAGCGTCACGAAAAGGAGGCTGTATGACATGGGAAACGGTCTTCTGAGCCGCATCGGAATCCCTCGCCTCATCATCTCGCTCTTCCTGGCATTTCTTGTAGCGTCCGCATTCAGTTACGGTCTCCCGATGGGACAGATCTTCAGCGCGATGCTCACCAGGTTCGGCATGAACGCACTTCTGGTGCTTGCGATGATTCCAACAATTCAGGCCGGCGCAGGTCCGAATTTCGGGCTTCCTTTCGGAATCATCTGCGGACTCATCGGCGCGACGCTCGCGATCGAACTCGATCTTCGCGACTTCACCGCGCTTTTCTTCGCGGTCGGGGTTTCCATTCCACTGGGCGCAATCGCGGGATGGCTGTACGGCCTACTCCTGAACAGAGTCAAGGGGCAGGAGATGACTGTCGGAACGTATATGGGCTTCTCCATAGTGTCCTTGATGTGCATCTTTTGGCTCATGGCGCCCTACAAGAGTCCGGAAATGGTCTGGCCGTACGGCGGAGACGGCCTTAGGGTCACCGTGGTGCTCGACGGACGGATGGAGCAGCTCCTCGACAGGCTCTGGAGCTTCACGGTAGGCGGCGTGCGTATTCCGACCGGCCTGCTTGTAGTGACGGTTCTCTGTTGCGTTCTTCTCTGGATCTTTATGAAAACCCGTACAGGGCTTGCGATGTCCATCGTCGGTTCCAATCCTCGCTTCGCGGAAGCATCGGGACTCAACGTGAACAAATACCGGATGATCGCCTCCATCATCTCCTGCGCGATGAGCGCCACCGGAATCGTCATCTACTCTCAGAGCTACGGTTTCATTCAGCTCTACCAGGCTCCGCTGTACATGGCGCTCTACTCGGTCTCCGCAATTCTCATCGGCGGCGCCTCCTTGCAGAGAGCAACCATAACCCAGGCGCTCATCGGCACCTTCCTCTTCAACGCGCTCCTCGTCATCGCGCTCCCCGTTGCCAATGTGGCCATGGACAGCGACATCTCGGAGATCATGCGGGTCATCATAAGCAACGGCATCATCCTCTACGCGCTCACCCGCCAGGAAGTGGGAGGCGACGCCAGATGAAGATCATTCAAAAAAACATCGTTCCGATAGTTTTCATCATCCTCTGCACGATAGGATTCCAGTACTCCGGGCTCTCCTGGATGTTCTTCGCCAACGATCTTATGACGAGACTCGCACGAAACTCCTTTCTCGTGATCTCTCTCATCATTCCGGTTCTCGCCGGAATGGGGCTGAACTTCGGAATCGTTCTCGGCGCCATGGCAGGGCAGTTCGCGGCATTCATCACAGTGGTCCACAATCTCACGGGCATCGGAGGATTCTTTGCGGCGTGCGCCATGTCGGTCCCCTTCGCCATCCTCTTCGGCTGGCTTACAGGAATACTCTTCAACAAAGCCAAAGGGAAAGAGATGATTACCGGTCTGATCCTGGGCTTTTTCGCAAACGGAATCTATCAGCTTATCTGCCTCATCTTCATCGGGTGGCTGATTCCTATTTCAAATAAGGGGCTGCTCCTTCCGTCCGGCGTCGGTTTCGTCAACACGCTCGATCTGAAGATCTGGCAGTACGCCATCGATAAGTTTTACGTCTTCCGCGCCAGGGGCATAGACATACCGGTGCTCAAATACCTGAACAACATCAATATTCCCGTATTGACGCTGGTGATCGTCGCTCTCCTCTGCATCGGGGTCTTTCTTCTCTTCAAGACGAAGCTCGGACAGGATTTTCGCGCCGTGGGACAGAACAGGCATATTGCCGAAATCGCCGGGATCAAGGTCGACCGAGTGCGCATCATCGCCGTCGTTTTCTCCACGGTCCTTGCCGCATGGGGGCAGCTCATCTTCCTCCAGAACATCGGCAACGTGCAGGTGTACGGCTCGCACGTCCAAGTAGGAACCTTCGCGGTGGCCGCACTTCTTATCGGAGGCGCCACTGTATCCAAAGCAACCATCGGACAGGCTCTGCTCGGCACAGTGCTCTTTCATGCGCTCTTCATCGTCTCTCCGCTCGCCGGGAAGAACCTGATGGGAAGCGCGCAAGTCGGCGAATACTTCCGCGTCTTCGTCGCCTACGGCGTCATCGGCATCGCCCTTGCGCTCCATGCATGGCAGCGATTGGCGAAAAAAAAGTAAACTTCGCATTTACATATTGACAAATTCAGAAATTCATGGATAATTATGGTTTGTCAATGGAGGGAAGATTTCGAGTGGACCCCCTGAACGGGGTCCACTTTTTTTGGGGAGTTTGGGCCGCTTAGAGACGGCGTCTGTATTGTTCGCATTGCTCCCCGGGATTTACCCTCCTAATTCGAGGAGGAATTGCAGACTTATGAATGAAAACGGTTTTGCGTGCTACTCTCTGCGGGAAGAGCTTCTTCTCGCCCTCAACAAGAAAGGCTTTTCCATTCCAACGCCGGTGCAGGAAAAAGTGCTTTCATTGGATCGTTTCGATACCGATCTTATCGTGCGTGCGAAGACGGGATCCGGGAAAACCCTGGCCTTTCTTCTCCCCCTGCTTCAGGAGATGAACCTTCCCGCATCCGCCCCGCATATACTGGTGCTTTCGCCAACTCGTGAACTTGCGCAACAAACTGCGAGGGAAGCGGAGTGGCTTTCGAGGTACCTTGATATTTCCGTCGCCACCCTCGTGGGCGGTCTGGATATGTCAACGCAGATTCGCTCCCTCAAGGAGGGCTCCGTCGTAGTAGTAGGAACTCCCGGAAGGACCCTTGATCACATCAACCGCGGCTCCTTGAAGACCGACGCCATCCATACGGTCATCCTCGACGAAGGGGATCATATGCTCGACATGGGCTTCCGCGAGGAGCTTGAGGGCATTCTCGACGCCCTCCCCCACCGTAACCGGACCTGGCTCTTTTCCGCTACGATGCCGCGTGAGGTGAAGGAGCTTTCCAGAAAATATCTCTCTCACCCCGTCTCCATTTCCCTTGTTGAAGACGGCGACCAGCACGAGGATATCGTGCACAAGGCCTATCTTGTTCCGTTCCGCCATAAGATGGAGGGGCTGGTGAACATTTTGCTCTGGGAGCGCCCAAAGCGCGGGCTGATCTTCTGTCATACGCGCCTTGAGACGATGAACGTCTCTCAGCGGCTCATCGAGGAAGGTTTCAACTCAGGAGCGCTCCACGGAGAGATGACCCAGAGAGAGCGCAACACGGTCCTTGCCGCATTCAAGAACGGACATCTACCGCTTCTTGTAGCAACCAACGTCGCAGCCCGCGGGCTCGACGTCGAAGGCGTAACCCACGTTATCCAGATCGGTCTTCCGGACGACAGAGACACGTTCGTCCATCGCAGCGGACGAACCGGCAGAGCCGGCCATGAGGGAATGGACATTCTTCTGCTCTCTCCCCAGGAAGCGGAGAAGTTCAAGTACATGATCGGTTCGGCAAAGGTCGATATCGAATGGAACAACGTTCCCGACGTCCAGGCTATAGGGAAGGTGCAACGTGAGATTGCGGAAGAAAAGCTTCTTACGATGAAAGATGCGGGCGAAAACGAAGACTACTTGCAGTGGGCCGAGGATCTGCTGACCAGGGTAAACCCGAAGAACCTCGTCGCACGGCTCCTTTTCGCGCTGACCTCCAAGCGTTCCGCAGGGTATAATCTCGCTTCGGAACTCGAAAGAGAACTTCGCAGAAAGAGCCGCGGCCCCGTCGACAAGGATCGCGCTCCCGGCGCCCGTTCTCTGAAAGGCGGACGCCCCAAGGGAACGATGCTTCGCCTGAGCAAAGGGCTCTCCGATGGATGGGATGTCGGCCGCGTGCTTCATTCCGTGTGTACATCGCTGAATGTTGACCGTTCCGAAATAGGCGCCATTCGGATGAAAGACGACCATGTGCTGGTCGAGCTTCTCCCCGTTGCCCTCTCCCGTTTCGAAGAGGATTCGAAGGGACTTGAACGCTGCGGTCTGATCGAAGCGGGCAAGGGGCGCGAAGTTCTCTTCCCGGCATATTCAAGCGCTTCCAGATCCCCGCGTGAACGAAGCGGGGCGCCTCGTCCCAGAAGGCAGGGCAAAAGCGATTCGCGAAGCAGATAAATAAAAAGCCGGCCTTTCACAAGGCCGGCTTTTTCAAATATTATTATAATCGGGGAATAATTACGCCTTATGGACGTTAGCGGCCTGAGGGCCCTTCTCGCCGTCCACTACCTCGAAACTGACCTTCTGGCCCTCAGCGAGCGTCTTGAAGCCATCGCCTGAAATAGCGCTGAAATGGACGAAAACGTCTTTGCCTTCGTCCGTCGTAATGAAACCATACCCCTTACTATCGTTAAACCATTTCACTGTTCCCTGACTCATCCAAAGACAGCCTCCTAAAACTTTATTAAATTCTGCAGTCCGAATCCTGAAACCGAACCACAGACTAACAATATAGGATTTTAGCCCTTATGTCAAGCTTTTTTTGAAACTTTTTCCCTTCTCTCCCTCTTCTTCTTGAACAACTTTTGCTTAAAGGCCCCAAAAAGGATTAAAATGGAAAGCTTTTTCGAAGGATGGGATTAAACTCAATTTCATGTCCAGTAAATCATTTACTTATTTCCCCTTGCCCTTATCGAACCGGTTTCGGGAACGAAAAAAGCAAACAGAAGAGCAAGGGTCGAACTTACAAAGCCTATGAAGAAAGCACTTCTATAGGCGCTCTCTATCGGATGCGACGAGAAGAAATCGATAAGAATTCCCATTAGCGACGTCGCTACTGCTATCGCCAAAAAACCTGCGGCGTTCAGAACCGAGATCGCCAGACCGGTATATTTTTCCGACGTCAGTTCCTTCGCCACGGACCATGCAAGAACGAACGACGTGTTCGTAAACCCCAGCAGGAGAAAGATTCCCCTGATCGCTCCGGTTCCGAGCGGTTGTTGAAAAGGGAAGAGAATGCAGCCCCAAAGAAGCATATGCAAGGAAGCGGCGATGATCATAGGGAGCCTTCTTCTCCCCGCTCTGTCGGATATCCATCCGGTGGAGACTCCTCCGATCATGATGCCGACGACCATCATCACCGTCAGCGAGGAGGCTTCTGCAACCGTCATTCCGTAGACGTTGACGAGCCACGGTGTACCCCAGGTCCCGAGAAGGGCGAAGAAACCCGCCTGATTAAAAAGATAAAAGCATGTCGCTCTGCGGACCCCTTTCACCGAGAGAACATCTCTTAGGCCTTTTACGATGGAAAATGAATCGGCAAGCAATCCCTCGCGCAGCAGTTCACGCTCGTTGACCGGCGGGAACCCCATGTCCTGCGGGCGGTTTCTGATGAAGCGATAACAAAGAAAGGAAATGCCCAGCGTCGCAAGGCCGATGGCGATAAAGCTCGAACGCCAGGAAACCAGGGTAATAAGGAAGGCGAGCGGCCCCTGGGAGAGAATTCCCCCCGCATTGCCTATAAGCGTGGTCGCTCCGGAAATTGTTGCAAATTCTCCGTCTTTGAACCATTGAGACTGTATTTTCATAATGCACACAAAAACCGTCGCAACACCCAACCCTACGAGGAAACGGCCTGCGAGAAGCCAGGCGTACGACGGGGCGAAACCGAAAAGAATCGACCCGGCCCCGGCGACGAACATTCCGGCGGAGACGGTTATCCGCGCCCCGAGCGAGTCGGCAAGAAGACCGACAGGTATCTGCATCGCCATATACGCGTAAAAGTACATCGACGACATCGTTCCAAACGCAGTGGCGCTCAAAGAAAACGCGAGCGTTACCTCATCCTTCACAACGGCGGCGGCGAGCCTGTGGAAGAAGACCACCATGAACGCAAACACCATGACGCCCCACACGATCCAACGATATGAAAGCGCCCGTTTCACCATAGACTGCCGTTCCTCGTAAAGCAACGGCGCACACTTTTCTTCCATACTGAACAATCTCCTTCTTAGCGACGTCCTCAGGGGAGTCGGCGTTATCTACGCCCTCATTCTACAATGCTGTAGAAGATAATGATAGCGTCTTACAACTTTTGCATCGCCCCTTTTATCCAGTCGATCCAGCCTTTATAATATCTTCCGCAGAAGACAGGCGAGGAGGAGTTTTTTTCTTGATTCATATTGTCAACATAGCGCTCCGATTCGGCGAGCGCCTACTCTTTAAGAACATCTCCTGGTCCATTCCCAAAGGATCGCGGGTTGGGCTCGTAGGGAGCAACGGCGCCGGAAAAACAACGCTCCTCAGAATGCTCGCCGGAGAGATGGAACCGGACTCCGGCGAGATCTCGGTTGCGAAAGACCGAAGCGTCGGATACCTTCCGCAGGACCTCGTCGAAATTCCGGATCTTCCTGTTCTCTGTTTTCTTCGAGAGAGAACGGGGCTTGCCGCGATCGAGAGAAAACTGGAGTCGTGTAGAAGAGACCTCGCGGAAGCCTCCCCTGGATCTGAAAAAGGAGAGAGGCTTCTGCTGCTGCATGATACGCTCATGAAGCAGTACGAGGCGCACGACGGCTTCTCTTTCGATGCCAGGGCCAGAAAAATCCTCAAGGGACTCGGCTTCGCCGACGAGGATGCTTTTTCTTCCTGCCGCCAGTTCTCCGGAGGCTGGAAGATGCGCCTTCACCTTGCGTCGCTTCTTCTCATCGCTCCCGATGTACTGCTTCTCGACGAACCGACGAACCATCTCGACACGGAGAGTATGGAATGGCTGGAAGGGTGGCTCTCCGTCTTCGCGGGGACTATTATCGCCGTTTCCCATGACCGGCGGTTTCTGGATACGATCTGTTCCTCGGTCGCGGAACTCTCGCTTGGGGGCCTTTCTCTCTACCAGGGAAACTTCTCCGCATATGTCGAGGAAAGGGAACGTCGCCTCGAAGAACTGCGCAAGACGCAAAAGCAACAAAAAGAGGAGATCGCACGAATGGAGGAGTTCGTCGAGCGATTTCGGTACAAGGCGTCCAAGGCATCTTCGGTGCAGAGCCGTGTCAAACGCCTGGAGAAGATGGAACTCGTCGAAATAGAAGAGGAGACCAAACGCGTGCGATTCCACTTTCCACCGTGCGCACGGAGCGGTCTTGACGTCCTCGTCCTCCAGGATGTCGAAAAGCGGTACGGAGACAAGGTTGTCTTTCGCGATGCGTCGCTCTCCATCCAGAGAGGGGAAAAAGTGGCTCTTGTAGGTGTGAACGGAGCGGGCAAATCGACGCTCTCAAGAATTCTGGGCGGCATCGAGCAACCGTCTTCGGGATCGGTTCGCCTCGGACATAACGTGAAACTCGCGTTTTTCTCGCAGGAGTCGTCGCAGAATCTGGAGTATTCGAGAACTGTCTGGGACACGATTTCCTCAAGAAATGCGGCGTGGACTGAACGGGAAAAACGAAACCTTCTGGGCGCCTTTCTTTTCGGAGGCGATGACATTTACAAGTCAGTTTCCGTATTGTCCGGGGGAGAGAAGTCGAGGCTTGCCCTCTTAAAACTGCTTTTGGAGGAGGCGAACGTGCTCATCCTCGACGAGCCCACGAACCATTTGGATATGCAAACCAAGGAACTCTTCCAAAGGGCGCTCCTCGAGTACGACGGCACGCTCGTCATCGTCTCCCACGACCGTTTTTTCCTGGATAATCTGGCGACAAAGGTAATAGAAATTACCTCCGGCTCCCTGATCGTTTACCCTGGAAATTACTCCTGGTTCATAGAAAAACGACGCGAACGAATCGCATCGGATCCTTCACAGCTCCTGACGGAGTCGGGAGCTGTATCTTCTCTCAAAGCTCCGTCCGACAGCCCGAAAAACCAGAAGAGGTTGGAAGCGGAGCGAAGAAACGAGCTGTACAGACGAAAGAAGAAGGTCCTGGACACGATGGGCCCTCTCGAGGCACGAATCGAACTTCTGGAAAAAAGTCAGGCGGAAAGGGACGCGCTGTTGTGCGATCCGTCTTATCTGGCTGATTCCGCAAAAGTTTCCGCTCTGCTTATCGAGAGGAACGAAACCGCCCGGTTGCTTGCCGAGCTTCTCGCCGAATGGGATGATTTGGCTGAAGAGGTGGACCGCATAGAACGGACGGGGTAACATACGACATGAATGCTGCATGTTTTTCCCGCACCACCCATTTCTGGAAGGAGGACGCTTTATGCGAATATTTTCGAACCCGTACGGACGGACGGATACCGCCCGGGGATATATGGATCTTCTGCGCCGTGTTTTTTTTATCGTGCTGCTCGTGCCCGTTTTTTTCTCGATACCCCCTTCTGCCGCCGAAGCGACGTCCACACGCGGAGAACAACTGCTACAACACTTTGTGGAGGAGTTCCGTCCGGAAAAAATGCACATGATTCTGGAAAACGAACCTGACGACGAGGGGCTGATACGAGAACTTTTCCTCGATGTCGCAGGTTGCGATATCGGAGGCGTCCGCATTGACTCTCTCAAACTCCGGGCCGTCGGCGTCACGCTTACGCCTCCGTCCCGGTGGGAGGAAGACGGTCTTGACGCGACGGAAATTCTCAACGTCCACGCATTCGCCAGGATCACTGAGAACGATCTGAACGAGAATCTGCTTCAAAAGCAGTTCGGCGACGACGACGAGTGGCACAATCTTCAGGTACGAATGACTCCGAACGGAATTTACGCTCGAGGGAACTATCTTGCACGTCTGCTGTTCACACTTGATATTCTCATTGAGATCTTCAGCAAGTTCAAAATCGTCGACATGCAGCAGGTGTGGCTCGACGACTATACGCTCCGTGTGAACCGGGTCGACGTTCCGGACTTCATCACGGAAAAAGCGGTTTCGCAGATTCAACCCCTTCTCGATCTCAGTAAATTCATCTTTCCGCTGCGTCTCTCCTCCATCGATTTCCACGAGGGGAGCATGACGATCTCAAGCCGCATCTTGCCGGAACCTTTCGAAGGAATCGTCTACGACTACGAAAAAACGCGGGAAACCGATAAGAAACAATGATGCTGAAGCCTTGCGGCTGTTTCCGGGAGGTTCCATCGGAACCTCCCTTCTTCTTTATTGCCCTCCGGCAAACGCTCCTAGAAAGCCCCTGATGCTGTTCCCTAAAAACATTCGCTCCCTTTCCTGTATATCGGCATCCATACGCGGCCAGGCCGCAAGAAACGGATCACGATCCAGCAACTCCTGAAAGCACCTCTCCTCGTTTTCAGGAGCCGTTCCTCTTCGAAGTAATCCGAGGACGATGTCTTTCCAGAAGAGGAGCTGTTCCTTGGCGTATGAAAGCATTTCTCTCGCCCCTTCCGCGGCGCCGAAATGCCCGTAGCAAATCCTGGAACAACCAAGGCTGAGCAGTCTGTCGAGAGAAGCCAGCGTGACATCCGGGAAAAACCTCGGAGGCGTGGCCGGACGAAGGTAGGGAAAGGGGGCTTCGCCTTCGAGATAGACTCCTGCCGCCTCCCCGGCGAAGAGCGTAAGGGCGCCGTCGCCATCGTAGAGAAAACACTGATGGTGCGCTGCATGTCCCGGAGTATCGACAGCGGAGAATTTCTTCGGGAGAGCGTCCTCGCGGAAAATCATTTCCGGGGGTACGGGAAGAGGTTCACCGTAGAGCAACGCCGTTTCGCCAAGCGTTTTTTTACTTCCTTCCCAAAGAGCCGACGGATCCAGCAGATGCGGAATTCCCTTTTCGGGGGCCGTTACCGGTGCGCCGAACTCTCGGACAACATACCCGGACGCCCCGGCGTGATCAAGGTGCACATGGGTCAGCAACACAGCGTCTACTCGGTCGTTTCCTCTTCCGACCACAGCTTCCCGAAGTACGGGCCAAGTAGAAGGCGGACCCGGATCGACAATATACGTCTTGTCTCGGGCAGTATCTCGAAGAAGCCAAGAAGAAATGAAACGGCGGAAACCGATCTGGGGAAGCGGGAGGTCTATCAGATGGAATTCCATTGTTCCTCCTATTCAGAAATAACGACTCTCATTCCTACGAAGACCTTTCCTTTCAATGCTTCCAGATCTTCGTTCCGAAGGCGGACACACCCCTGGGTGATCATCGTTCCTATGGAATTCGGATCGTGCGTGCCGTGTATCCCGATTCCGGACCATCCCGGGGTTTTCAGGCGAATGAACCAAGGGCCGTACGCGCCCCGAACAGGGCCGTTCCCGTCTCCGAAATCGTATGTCCATTTCCTTGAGTCTTGAATCTGCTGGACGGAAAAGCTGCCGACAGGAGTTCGATTGTCCCCGACCCGTAGCTTCTGCCCGCCGTTCGCTCCGATCGCTATAGGGTACACGACCTCGACATTGTTCCCTTTATAGTAGTATATACGGAACTGTCCCTTGACCACATGAAGCCACGCTTCATCGATTCTCGCCTCGTAGGGAGGATTCGGCGGATAAAGCGTTTCCGGTTGTTCTTCGAGGGGAAGAGGCTCCGGTTCAAGAACGGGCTCGGGCAACGTTATCGGCGAAGGTTGCGGCGTCGGCGCGGGAACCGGCGTCGGCGCAGGCAAATCCTGCTCCTGTTGCTGGAGTACGATACGATAGCCCTGCCATGCGGACACGGCAAGAATAAGAAGGACGATCAGGACGGTCGCCGGCTTCGCCCACCCAGGGAACTTTCTTTTTCCATAGAACATACACGGGCCTCCTCGCTGTTACAGTACGGAAGATCTTGTAAGCGGCATTGATTGTAACATGGATACTCCGAGAAAAAAGAGCAAAAAAACAGGGAGCGATTTCGTTTTTTCCTCTGTTGCCTCTTGCATTTCTCCCCCGGAGATCGTACACTGCATAAGTTTTTAGATTACCCCTAAGGAGGAGGTAGAGACGTGGAAAACGAGTTTCAGTTCGACCTCGAACGGTACATGTCCCAGAAAAATTTTGAACGGATAAAGGAGTTTTCTCAGGATAAAGAAACCCCTTTTCTTGTTGTGGACTTGAAAAAGGTCGAGGAAAAGTACGATGAACTTCTTGATTCACTGCCCTTTGCGAAGATTTATTACGCCGTCAAGGCGAACCCTCTTGAAGAGGTGCTCCGTATGCTTGTTCGGAAGGGGAGCTGCTTCGATATCGCCTCCGTCTACGAGCTGGATCACATTCTCTCGCTCGGCGCTTCGCCGGACAGAGTCAGTTACGGCAACACCATAAAGAAATCTCGAAACATCGCGTACGCCTATTCCAAGGGCGTTCGACTCTTCGCCACGGATTCCGAGAGCGATCTGCGAAAGATCGCGAAAAACGCTCCCGGTTCGCGGGTGTTCTTCCGAATTCTTACGGACGGCAGCGGCGCCGACTGGCCGCTCTCCAGAAAGTTCGGGGCCCATCCGGACACGATTTTCAAGCTCATCCTCCTTGCCGCGAAACTCGGCCTCGAACCTTACGGAATATCTTTCCACGTAGGTTCTCAACAGCGGGACATCGGTCAGTGGGATAACGCCATCTCCACCTGCAAATACCTTTTCGACTGTGCAGAAGCGGAAGGAATTTCTCTGAAGATGCTCAACCTCGGCGGAGGTTTTCCCGCGACATACATCTCGCCGACACACGAAACCTCCGTCTACGCTGCGGAGATCATCCGTTTTCTTAAGGAAGATTTCGGAGAAGAACTTCCCGAGATAATTCTGGAACCGGGCAGATTCATGGCCGGCGATGCGGGAGTCCTTGTCACCGAGGTCATTCTTATCTCGAAGAAATCCGAAGCGAATCAGTATTCCTGGGTGTATCTTGATGCAGGCAAGTTCGGCGGCCTGATCGAAACGCTCGACGAATCCATCAAGTACCCGATCTACTCCGAAAAGACCGGACCTGTTCAGGAGACCATCCTCGCCGGTCCGACATGCGACAGCATGGATATTCTGTACGAAAACGAAAAGTATGCGCTCCCCGCCTCTCTTGAAGAAGGCGACCGCCTCTATTTCTTCACCACCGGAGCGTATACGCAGACCTACTCCTCCGTATGTTTCAACGGTTTCCCTCCTCTCAAAGCGTACGTCCTTGAAAAATAGAGCACGTTCTCTTATACTAAAACCATAATGTCCATCGGGGACGGGAAGTTTACCCGTCCCCGATGCGCTATTCGGCGCCTACTTCGTGAAAGGAGGATTGTCCCGTGGAGATTCGTCAGAAGCGGACAAACGAACTGTGGTATACCGAGGAGCAGAGTCCGAACATGAAACTCTCTCTTCGAGTGTCGGATGTTCTGTTGAATATCACCAGCCCGTACCAGGATATTCTGCTTGTCCAGACGGAAGAGTACGGAAAAATGATGGTGCTCGACGGCGCCATCCAGATAACCGAACGGGACGAGTTCTGTTACTCGGAGATGATGGCCCATGTCGCTCTTTGCTCCCACCCGTCTCCGAAGCGGGTGCTGATCGTCGGCGGCGGAGACGGCGGCGTCCTCCGAGAAGTCCTTCGTCACAAAGGTGTAGAGAAAGCCACGCTCGTCGATATCGACGAAGAAGTGATCAACGCGTCAAAGAAATTCCTTCCGACGATCAACGTTGCACTCGAAGACCCCCGTGCGGAAGTACTCCCGATGGATGCGTTGCGCTATATCGCATCCTCCAGAGACGAGTTCGACGTAGCCATCGTCGACAGCACCGACCCTGTGGAATTCGCGGCCGGTTTGTTCCGCTCCCCCTTCTACCAGGATATCTTCAATGCCCTGAAAAATGACGGGATGGTTGTCGCACAGACGGAATCACCGTTTACCGATGCGTCCGTCGTCAAAGGGGCTTTCAAGGAGATGAGCGCGGTGTTCCCCATCGTACGACTCTGCTGGGGAGCTATGCCCACCTACCCCAGCGGGATGTGGACCTATACCGTAGGCTCGAAGACCGTCGAACCCGCCGATACCCGCAGGCCTGCTCCGGAAGGAACGAAATACTATACGGAGGACATCCACAAAGCGGCTTTTGTGCTTCCTCCCTTTGTTAGCGACTTGCTGAAATAAGGCGTATACTCTATAATATAGAAGTCAACTACGACATTCAGGAGGGAAATTTACAGAGATGAGAGTTTTGGTCGCCCTTGGGGGCAATGCCATTCTTCAAAGAGGGCAGAAGGGAAACGCGGCGGAACAGCGTGAGAACGTCCAGAAGACGGTGACGCAGATTGTCAGAATGATCCATGCCGGGCATGAAGTGGTGGTTACGCATGGCAACGGCCCGCAGGTGGGCGCAATTCTGATTCAGAACGAGCTTGGAAGCTCCTCCGTTCCGGCTATGCCCATGGACATCTGCGGCGCGGAGAGCCAGGGCCTCATCGGCTACATGTTCTGCCAGAGCATGCAGAATACCCTTCTCGCCGACGGTATCGACGGACACGCCCCTGCCTGCCTTATCACACGCGTCGAAGTGGATCCTGCGGATCCCGCCTTCGCTCATCCTACAAAACCGGTCGGCCCCTTCTACACTGAGGAGGCTGCAAAAAAACGTATTGCCGAAACGGGAGAGACCTGGATCGACGATGCCGGACGCGGTTGGCGCCGCGTCGTTCCCTCTCCGGACCCCAAAACGATTGTCGAGGCGGATGTCATCAACGCGCTGCTTGAAAAAGGTTTCACCGTGATCGCCTCGGGCGGCGGCGGAATCCCCGTCATTCGCAAGGACGACGGGACGTGGGAAGGCGTGGAAGCGGTCATCGACAAGGACTTGGCAGGAGAGCGCCTCGCGGCCTCCGTTAAAGCCGACCTTCTGATGATCCTTACCGACGTGCCCCAAGTTGCTATCAACTACAACACCCCCCAACAGAAGTGGCTTGACAAGCTGACGCTCACAGAGATGGAAAACCTCGAAAAGGAAGGGCATTTCAAAGCAGGTTCGATGGGTCCCAAAGTGAAAGCGGCGCTTCGGTTTGTTCGCAACGGAGGACAACGCGCCGTAATCGCGAGCCTTGACGAGGCCCTCGAAGCACTTGAAGGAACCAAGGGTACTCAAATAGTCAAAGGTTGATTTTTTCGCTCCGAAGATCACTTCGACCTCCCTCGTTTCGAGGGAGGTTTTTTTATTGCACACGCGAAAAGAAGCCTATGCAGGGGATAATAAATGATGTAGAATTTACTTCCGATTTTTTTCCGCCAAGGAGATGTTTATGAAATGAACGCTCTCGCAGTCATTCCTGCTCGGTACGCAAGCACTCGCCTTCCGGGGAAACCGCTTCTCCCGATCGCAGGGGTGCCCCTTGTCCTCAGAGTCTTGGAGCAGGTACGAAAGTGCGGCGGCGTCGACCGAATCATCGTCGCCACAGACGACATGCGAATAGCCGACACCGTAGAAAACGCCGGAGGGGAAGCGATGCTTTCTCCGCCGGAGCTGCCGAGCGGCGGAGATCGAGTGGCCTGGGTGTCCGAACGTATCCCCTCGAAAATCGTTCTGAATATACAAGTCGACGATCCTCTGGTCGGTCCGGATATGATCGACCCCCTGATCGGCGCGCTCGCCGACGAGGGGACCGCGCTTGCTCTGCTTGCCAAACGAATCGAAAACGAGCGGGAAATCGAGTCCCCCAACATCGTTAAAATGGCCTTCGATCTGAACCATCGAGCGCTCTATTTCAGCAGATCCCCTATCCCCTACGCTCGCACTCCCGGAGCAACGTACTACAAACATATTGGACCGTACGCATGGAAGAGGGAGTTTTTACTTCAATTCTCTCGTTGGCGGCAGACTCCTCTCGAAAAGTCGGAGAGCCTTGAGATGCTGCGGGTTTTGGAAAACGGCCACTCAATCCGGTGTATCCCCGTTGCACGGGACACAATAGAAATCGACACTCCCGAGGACGTTGCCGCGCTCGAAGCGCTTCTCGCCTGACGGGAGGATCGACGGAACACAGAGACCGCGGCGAAGAGCCGCAAGGAAATTCGAGGTGGAAAGATGATATTCAATATGTTCATGGCAGGACGAATTGCGTTCGGCCCCGGTGTCTCTTCGCTTGCCGGAGAGAAGGCGTCCGCTCTTGGCGGCAGAAGAGCGTTACTGGTCACCGACAGAACCATGGAAAAACTCGGGACTGCGGCGAAGATTATTTCATATATCGATGCCGCGGGTCTATCCGTGGTTCCCTTTTACGATGTGGAGCCGGAACCGTCCGTCGAAACAGTCGACACCGCCACGGCCCTGGCGAAAAGCGAAGGCTGCGATCTCGTGGTCGGTCTCGGAGGTGGCAGCTGTCTCGACGTGGCGAAGGCTGCGAGCGTCCTCCTGACCAACGAAGGTTCCGCTGCCCGCTACCAAGGGCTTGGCCTTGTCAAGAACGCGGGTGTTCCGAAGATCATGATCCCCACAACAGCGGGCACAGGCTCCGAAGTTACCTTCACCGCTGTCCTGATCAGAAAGAGCGACGGAGTAAAGGGCGGGATCAACGGCGACCAACTCTATCCCGACTTCAGTCTCTTGGACCCCGAACTGACGGTCACCATGCCCCCCTCCGTTACCGCAGCTACAGGAATGGACGCGCTTGCCCACGCCCTCGAAGCGTACACGAGCAAACAGGCCTCGCCGTTCAGCGATATGTTCGCCGAAGAGGCCATCTCTCGAATCGGCCGTTTCCTCAGAGTCGCCGTGTATAACGGTTCGGATATCCACGCCCGAAGCGAGATGATGCTCGCCGCGCTCTATGGCGGAATTGCGCTTGCCAATGCCGGAGTCACCGCGTGCCACGCGCTCGCCTACCCTCTAGGCAGTATGTTCGGCATCGGGCACGGACAGGCGAACGCGCTGCTCCTCCCCTACGTGGCGCAGTTCAACGCTATGGCGCTTCCCGAAAAGTTCGGAGCAGCCGCAGAGCTTCTAGGCGGTTCATTCGAGGAGGAAAGCCTCTGGGATTCCGCCTCTATGTGCTCCGCGCTCCTCCACCAGCTCGTCGCCGATATCGCCCTCCCCTCTACCCTCTCGGAGCTTGATCCCCGTATCACCGAGGATCATTTCGCCGCGATGGCCGAAAAGGCGATGGGGGTCGCGCGTCCGATGGCAAACAACCCCCGGACAATGAATACCGATCTGTGCATTGAAATTTATAAGGAGGCGATGTAACATGCCGGGTTCCGAACTCTTCGATCATCTTGAAATCGAGGCCGTCGCCGACGTCCTCAAGCGAAAAGTCATTCACCGATACGCCTATCATGAGGTACGGGAGGGCAACTACAGGGTAGACGAATTCGAGGCGAAAGTCGCGGAACTCTCCGGAGCGAAGCACTGCCTCGCCGTGAGCAGCGGGACGGCGGCACTCTACGTCCCGTTCAAGGCGATGGGGATCTGCCCGGGCGACGAGATCATCACATCCTCGTTCACATTTATAGCAACAGTCGAGGCTATCCTGGAGTGCGGAGCCGTACCGATCCTCGGAGACGTCGACGAAAGTCTCAATCTCAGCCCGGAATCCGCAGAAGACCTCATCACTGAGCACACGAAAGCGATCATGCCTGTGCACATGTTCGGCGCCGCCGCGGATATGGACGCGTTCCGCGCACTCGGGGCCAAGTACGGCATACCCGTCGTGGAGGACGCCTGCCAGGCGATGGGGGGAACCTATAACGGAAAGGCGCTCGGGACGATGGGGCTCTGGGGCTCTTACAGCCTGGATCCGAACAAACTCCTCACGGTCGGCGAAGGCGGCCTGATCGTCACCGACGACGACGAACTCTACAACAGAATGGAGTACTATCACGACCACGGGCACATCCACAGCAAAATCCTTGACAGGGGAGCCGAAGGAAAGGCTTGCCTCGGATTCAACTTCCGCATGAGCGAACTACAGGGCGCGCTCGGCCTCGTACAGGCGGCCAAGATGCAGCAGGCCATATCCATGACAAGAAAGACGAAAGCAACGATTTTGGATGCCGTTAAAAAGACGGGGCTCGAACTCCGTGACCTTCCCGACCGGGAAGGCGAGATCGCCACGCAGATCGTCTTCCTCCTTCCGACTCCGGAGAAAGCGGTTCTCTTCCAGAAGGCGGCGAAAGAAGCCGGGGCAGGGTGTTCCATCCTCTCGGGCAACACCTGGCACTACGCGAAGCACTGGACGACGCTCAGAGAGGGCGCGATGTACAGCAGAAACCGCTGCCCTTACGACTGCCCCTATGTGGAGGACATGCCGCTGTATCGCCCTCTCGAATGGGAACGCACCGAAAAGATTCTGAGCAGAGCCGTTATGTTCGGATTGAACATCGTCATGGACGACGCACGTGTGGAAAAGATGATAACGGCGATCAAGGCCGGAGCAAAGGCAGCGCTTTGATATGAAGTCACAAAGAAAGCCCCCGCGGAATGCGGGGGTTTTCTTTGTGACGAGGCGCCTCTGTCTTACATAAGAGCGGGCGTTCCGGGGCCAAGAGGCAGGCCGAGCGTATACCACGCGATCAGAAGCGCCGTGAAGCAGATGAGATAGGCGATGGTGTAGGGCATCTCGAGCGAGATAACCGTACCGATGCCGATCTTCGTGTCCGGATCGGTACGGTACTGTTCAAGCAAGCCTATGATGACCGGCACGTAGTACGAGAGCGGCGAGATTATGTTGGACGAGGAGTCGCCGATACGATAGGCAACCTGGGTCAGCGCCGGAGAGAAGCCGACGATGGAGAACATCGGCACGAATATCGGCGCGAGGATCAGCCACTTCGCCGAGCCGCTGGTGATGAAAAGGTTGATGAACGTGCAGAGCAGGATGAACATAACAAGCAGCGGGATACCGCCAAGATTCATATGCTCCAGCCAATGCGCACCGTTTACGGCGAGCACAGTCGTCAATTTGCTCGCATTGAAGAGTTGGACGAAAATAGCCGCCGGGAGAACCACCACGAGGAAACTGAGTCCTCCGGAGAGTCCCTGCTGCATCAGCTTGGGCACATCGTCCATCTTCTTTATGGTTCCTGCGCCGAAGCCATAGGCGATACCAACGAAGAAGAAGAGGAAGAAGAGGATGCCTACGACGCTGTTCAGGAACGGGGAGCGCGGGACGATAGAACCGTCGTCCGCCCGGAAGAAAGAGCCTTCCGGAATGGTAAGATACAGCAAAATACCGATGCAAAGAACACCCATCACGGTGGCCCAGCGAAGGCCGCGGTTTTCCTCCGGAGTGACGGCGTGTTTCAGCAGTTCGTCGGAATTTTTGTCATGCGCTGTATCGCCGAGAACTTTCACTGTGAATTTCTCGGTGACGAAGGTTGTGACAAGCATGACAACGACGGTAGCTACCGCCATAAAGTACCAGTTGATAAGAGGATGCGTCGGTCCGGGGACATTCATACCCTTTGCAGCCGATTCGGTGATGCCCGCAAGCAGCGCGTCGGTACCTGCAATGAAAAAGTTCGCCGTGAAACCGCCGCTGGCTGCGGCGAATCCCGCGATGATTCCAACCCACGGATTTCTGCCCAACGCCTTAAAGACCGCGGCGCCAATGACAGGAGTAAAGATGATGCCGGCGTCGGATGCGAGGTTGGCGTTGATTCCGACAAGAGCAAGTACTGCGGTAACCAGGTAGGAAGGCGCTCCCAGGATGGTTTTTCTCATGAGCGCGGAGATCATGCCGGAGCGTTCAACGATTCCTATGCCGAGCGTCATAACCATGACCAGGCCGAGCGGGGCAAAATTCACGTACGTCTTGACGAAATCGGCCATGAATAGCCGCATCTGCTTGAAAGTCAGCAGATTTTCGACGGCAACCGTAACTTCCTGAGGCGCTTCTCCTGCTTTTGCCGCCATATACTTCACGGCGACACCGGCGTTGCCAAGGTAGTACGAGAGGCCGACTACGATGAGCGAAAGATAGATGAAAAGCCAGAACGGATGCGGGAGCCAGTTTCCTACTACTTCCACTCCTTTTATGAAGCTTTCGAATATACCCCTTTTCCTGGGTTGCTGCGCGTTGTTTTCCATCGATATCCCTCCTTAAAAAATCTCCTCTGATGTAATTATCACGATCTCTCTCTTTCTACCTATGAAACAGAAAAAATTTTTCACACGCCCCTCCTCTCATTGGTATTTTTATCTCTCCGACAAGGCTGACGCCAGATCGGCGAAAAGGGCGGCCCCGTAGCCGAGGACCCTCTCGTCAACATCGAAGTATTCGTTGTGATGCCCTGCAGCAATATCCGAACCGAGCACGAAATAGACCGCTTTGCCTCCCCGCTGCTGCACGACGCGCATCATCCAGGAAACATCCTCGCTGCCGCCCAGGCTGACGACTTGAGCGATCTTTTCGACGCCGGGAACTGCGAGAGCCCTCTCTGTCACGAGGTCGACGAGTTCCTTGTCGCTGAGCGCATCGACAGCCTCTCCCATTTTCGCTACCGAGAACTCCACGCCGTACATCGAAGCGGCCCCGGCGACGATCTCCATCGCACGGGCATAGACATAGTCATTCAAGGCCATAGTCAGCCCGCGAGTTTCCACCTTCATGACGGCCTTCGAAGGAATAACGTTCCGTCCCGTACCGGCCTGCAGGACGCCGACATTCAGCCGAGTAGCGCCGTCTTTATGAGGCGCAATCCCCGCAAGCGCCAACGTTGCGGAAGCCGCCGCCAGCAACGCGTTTCTCCCTTCGTTCGGCGCGCCTCCGGCATGGGCGGCCTTTCCTTTGTACACAGCGTCGAACTTCGTGGTGCACAGGAAATCGCCACACTCGGGAGCGACGCTCCCCGTGGGGATCCCCATACCTATGTGCGCTCCGAGGAAGTAGTCCACGTCGTTAAGAATGCCCTTCATTGCGATCGCTTTTCCACCCCGGACACCCTCCTCCGCGGGCTGGAAGACAAGCTTGAAAACTCCCTTGAGTTCATCTTTCCGCTTCATCAGGAGTTCCGCAACGCCAAGGCCGATCACCGCATGCACGTCATGTCCGCAGGAGTGCATCGCGTTCTCGTTCAAGGACGCGAATCCCTCACGGAAGGGTCTATGTTTCTCGTCCGACGCTTCGGAGACATCAACCGCGTCGATGTCGAAACGAAACGCCACGACGGGGCCTTTTCTTCCGGTATCGAGCACGGCAACCGCCCCCGTGTATCCGTCCATTCTGCGCACCCACACCGGATCGGCTCCCTGCTGCAAGGCGCGTTCTATCGAATGTGCAATCGTTTCTTCCGAAGGGCGCCCCATGACAGATGCAAGGTCGAGTATTTCCTTTCCGACGGAAACAGGATACCCAAGGCTCTCAAGCGAAGAGGCTATCTTCGCGGTCGTCCAGAATTCGGTCCACCCCGTCTCCGCATGTGCATGAAACTCTCTTCTCAATGCGACAAGCCGTTGCTCCATAGCGTCGTCCATACCCATCTTCATGCCCCTTTCCTGTCTTCCAGGTATTCGAGGGCACAGGAGACAAGGGTCTCGACTCCGAGCGAGAGCGCCTTCTCGTCCGGAAGAAATCCGTTATTGTGCAACGGAGGCGTCTGTTCCTTGGAGACACCCTCCGCTCTGCATCCAAGCCACATAAAAAGACCGGGGACCTCTCTTGTGAAAAAGGAGAAATCCTCGCCTCCAAGTGCGGGTTTCTCTACGTGTACGATCTTGTCCTCGCCCACAACCTTTTTCAGAGCGGAGATCGCGGTTTTTGCGAGTTCAGCGTCGTTCATAAGCGGCGGATACCCCTTCACGTACTCCATATCGCAGTCTCCGCCCATACCCCGCGCAACGCCGCGGACGATCGCTTCGATACGTCCGGGCATCTTTTCCTGTGTCACGGGGTCCACCGTCCTCACGGTTCCTTCGAGGACGACCTCGTCCGCGATGACGTTGTACCTGTCTCCCCCCTTGATGACTCCGATGCTCACCACCGCCGCATCGAGCGGGCTCACGTTCCGGGAAACGACCGTCTGCAGAGCGGAAATAAGCTGTGCGGCAATTGCGATGGCATCCACACCGTTCTCCGGCTCCGAACCGTGCGCTCCTTTCCCGCGGACGGTCAGGAAGAGACGGTCGGACGCTCCCATAAGCGCCCCGGGGCGTGTTCCCACAGTGCCGGTAACAAGCGACGGCCAGACATGCATCCCGAAAATCGCATCGACATCGGGATTCCGCAAAGCCCCTTGCTGGATCATGGCGGGAGCGCCGCCAACCGGGTTTGCTTCTTCGGCAGGCTGGAAAAGAAATTTCACCGTCCCGGGAAGCTCCTTTTTCATTTCGGAGAGAACAAGCGCGGCGCCCAGAAGCATTGCGGTGTGTGCGTCATGTCCGCATGCATGCATGACCCCTTTAACTTCGGATGCCCACGAAAGACCTGTCTTCTCCTCCATGGGCAGAGCGTCCATATCCGCCCTGAGGGCGACGCACGCGCCGGGAACGTCGCCCTGAAGCACTCCGACAACCCCGTTGCCTCCCACCCCTGGACGCACTTCAACCCCGGCTTCTTCAAGAACGCTCTTTACGAGAGCGGCGGTTTCACGTTCTTCATTGCTCAGCTCGGGCCTTCTATGCATACGCCTGCGAAGCTCCAGCATCTTCTCTTCGTATTTATTCGTCAACGAACGTACTCTCTCGTTCAATGGCCTTCCCTCCCGAAACACAAATTTTGCTAAGAAAGCTGCCTTCGGCAGAATGAGACGCAGTGAATACAACACTGTAGATCGCATTCAAGAGTGCGTTCCATTAATTTCGGATGCGAAGGCGAACATAAAAGAGAAACTTATGTGATAAGGTAACACATGCACCGCATATTTTCAACGCTGCAGGCTCTACAGAACGAGGATACAGAAAAAGACCCCGTATAACCCGAGGGTTTCTACGGGGTCTTGTATTCAGTTGGCGCCGTTGCGCCGAAGGACTTCCTGCCACGTGACGAAAGAGTGGTAGTACTCCATATCTCCGTCGTCAAGACCGCGAGTAATCTCCGTAATATGCGTATGTTTCGCCCCGATTTGCTCCAGGACATAATCCACTGCGACCTGCGGCTTGCTTTCTTCGCCGCACGTGTAGATGTCGAGCGCCATATAGCCGACCTCCGGCCATGTATGAATAGAAAGATGCGATTCGCTGATGACGACGACACCGCTCACTCCGTCAGGAGGAAAGCGATGAAAGGAGACCGACCAGACCTGTGTGTTCGCACGCTTCGCAGCTTCGACAAGTATCTCCTGCAACCTGTCCACCTGAGAAATAATCGGCCCGCACCCTGATGCCTCCACAATGAAATGGAACCCTTTCGGCGACATAATTTTCCTCCTCTTTCAGAGTGGTATGTAAATCAAAGGGAAGAAAAAAGGCCGTCCGATCTCACCGGACGGCCTGATCTTGCGTTAATGGTGGAGCTAAGGGGATTCGAACCCCTGACCTCTTGAATGCCATTCAAGCGCTCTCCCAACTGAGCTATAGCCCCATATGCGCAAACGGGAGTATTATAAGGAGCCCCGTCCGATATGTCAACAGTCTATTTGAAAGAAAGAAGATTTCCTTTTTTTCCTATTTCCTCCAGCAACGTTCGAAACGCCTTTTCAAAAGCGGCAAGCCCCTCCGTCAAAAGGACATCCGTCACCGATGACAAGTCGATACCCAGAGATTGCAGGCGTTCGCTTCGTCTCTTTCCTCCTTCTCTGTCCGCGGTCACGGTCAGCGCGGCCTTCCCCTGCGAGAGAAACGCCTCGAAAGTCGCGGGCGGCAGCGTGTTCACGGTATGAGGACCGATGAGAGAATCGACGTAGAGCGTCGGGGAATACGTCGGATTTTTCGTCCCCGTGCTTGCCCAGAGCGGACGCTGCAAAGATGCGCCCTTTGCGGCAAGCGCTCGCCAGCGGTTAGAAGCCGTAATCTCCTCGAAATCGGCGTAGGCTGCCCTTGCGTTGTCGACGGCGGTTGTTCCCGCAAGGTCTTTTCCTTCCGTATTCTCAAGGAGCTTGTCCACTGCGGTATCGATGCGGCTGACGAAGAGGGATGCGACAGAGGCGATCCCGGAGACCGGCAGGCCTGCGGACACTCTGTCCTCGAGCCCCGAAATCCATGCCTCCGCAACTTGCCTGTACTGCTCACGCGAAAAAATGAGCGTGGCGTTGACGTTAAGCCCTCGCGCTATACATCTGCGAATAGCGTTCATACCGGCGGCAGTGGCCGGTATCTTGATCATTACGTTTTTCCTGTCCACCTGAACGAAAAGACTCAGCGCCTCTTCGACGGTTCCTTCTTCGTCGTGGCAGAGAAGGGGGCTGACTTCAAGACTCACAAAACCGTCGCTTCCCTCGCTGGATTCGTAAAGAGCACCGAAGCGGTCGGCTCCCTCCCGAACATCCGCAACCGTAAGCGTGGAATAGATCTGCTCCGCAGTCATACCTCCGGCGACCATCTCTCGTATATCGCCGTCGTAATCCGAAGTCTTGGCGATTGCGTTCTCAAAAATTGATGGATTCGTGGTCACGCCGCGAACTCCAAGCTCGATCATCCTTTCAAGACCTCCTGAACGAAGCAGTTCTCTGCTCAGGAAGTCACACCACATGCTCTGTCCTAACTCCAACGCCTTATACACCGTATTCTGGCAACCCATAAAATCGTTCCTTTCGTTCGTAAAATACACAATGGAGGGAACAGAAAACCGTCCCCTCCTCCGCACACTTCATAATTTGTCGTCCGAGAAACTCCCGGTACGTACAGGAAGCTCCTTCCGGAAACCCAAGACGAACTCCCGCACCTCGGTCTCCTGAACTCCGGGAAAAAAGGCTCTCCAGCCTTTCTCCTTCACCGGAAAGAGCACCGCGACCCCGCGGGAGGAAGGAAGGAGAATGAGTTCTTCCATTTCCTCCCAGGCGAGCCTTTCTTTTCGTCCGCGTCCCCAAAAAACCGTCTCCCTTTCAAACCCCTTCTCGGAAAGAGAAACCCTCTTCTCGTAGCCGGAAATATAAATACATGCCGTGCCGATAAGAAGATAGGCAAAGACACCTGAGAGGTCGCCCCCTCCGGCAAACAGGCGACGCATTCCGTCGGCGAGAAGAAACAGACCCATACCCATGCCGGTCCATCGCATCCAGCGGGGCAAATGGGCGCCGCTTCCCCGAAGTACGTTCTCCACTATCTATCCTGCTTTCTTCTCGCCGGTCTCAATCCAAGGCACGCCGATTCCGAGCCTTGTCATCAGCAGCGCGACAAGAGGATTCAAGTAGTTCAAAAATGCGTAGGGCAAATAGGAAAGAGTCGGCACTCCCAAAACGCCGCTATTGTACGCGCCGCATGTATTCCACGGCACAAGAACCGAGGTGAGCGTTCCTGAATCTTCAAGAGATCTGGAAAGCAGTCTGGGATCGAGTTTTTTTCCGTCCTTTTCGAACTTTCCGAATGCCGGCCGGAACATACGCCCCGGCATGACGAGCGAAAGATACTGGTCGCCAAGAAACATATTGGTGAAAACACACGAGACGATGACCGAAGCAACGAGGCCGAAAACCGTCTTGACGCTCCGCATCAGGCGCGAGAGAAGCACTTCCAGAAAACCGCACGTTTCCATGATACCGCCAAGCACCAAGGCCACGAGTATAAGGGCTACGGTTTCAAGCATTCCTGTGAGCCCGCCGCGTTCAAGAAGGCCGTTGAGCATGCCCGCTACCTCCTTGACAGATTCGAACGCATCCGCGGAAAATACGGCGGCCCCTTTCAGAAGCTCGTTCACCGAGACAATGTCTCCGGCCTCGGCGACTTCCGCGATCATGGAAGGAGAGTATCCGGAGTAAAGCGCACCCATAACATCGGGAATACTTGTTCCCTGGAAAAGAGCCATTACCGCAGCCAGAAGCATACCCGCCACTATTCCGGGAATGGCGGGGACCTTCATTGCCGCGAGCACAAGCACGAGCAGCGGCGGGAGGAAGCCGTAGATGGAGATGGAAAATTCCGACGACATCATCTGCTGAATTATGGATATTCTGGAGGCGTCCATCTGTCCTCCGGAGTATCCCGTACCCATGTAGTAGGCTATTCCCGCGACGATGAGCATGGTCGGTCCCGTGGTCCACAGCATCGCCCTGATATGGCTGAAGAGATCGGAACCGGCCACTGCCGGGGCGAGGTTCGTCGTGTCGGAAAGAGGAGAAATCTTGTCGCCGAAATAGGCTCCGGAAATAACGAAGCCGGCCGTTACCGGGGCAGGAACGCCAAGACCCGCACCAATACCCATCAGCGCGATGCCGACCGTACCGCTGGTACTCCATGAACTCCCTGTCGACAAGGAGACGATGGAACAAATAAGCAGCGCCGCAAGCAGGAAATACTGGGGTGAAAGCAGGTTCAGCCCGTAATAGATAAGCGTCGGAACAACGCCGCTCTGAATCCAGGCGCCGACGAGACCGCCGACGGCAAGCAGAATGAGGACCGCCTGGAGCGCGACGGTAATGCCGTTGATCATCCCTTCTTCAACTTCACGCCACGGTTTACCGACAAAAACGGCTCCCATGACGGCGGTAAAAACCGCAGCCAGAAAGAGGGGAATATGCGCGGAGAGGCCAAGGCCGAAAACGGCGCCCGACTCAAAATGAATATCGAGCACGCCGTAACTGATGATGGCGGCATCCACCAGAAGCACGAAAAGAGCCTGTCCAAAGCTTGGTGTCCTTGCTGCTGTGTGTTCCATTGGCAATCCATCCTTTCCGAAAACGTAGGATAACGCCTTAGCGAGAAGACGCTTGCTCTTTATTATAAGAGATTATTTTCTTCTGTCCATGAGTTCGGCGCACGCCATATAATGAAAAAGCGCGGTCAGCGCCCGCGCTTTTTCATTATATGGCGGAGTGCCGCGCCGCTACCGAAGAAGTTCTTTTTCGAGGAGAGAAAGGTCCGATCGTACCGGAAAACGTTCGCGCAAGGATGCGGATTCGGATGCCATCACGCGCTCCACCATCTCCGAACGAATGGCGTCGCGGGCCTCTTCGAACGACAGAAAACGTTCGCGCACTCGTTCGAGCACTTCAAAAACGTGGTACCCGTACTTTGTTTTCAGCGGCCCCTGCACCGAGCGCGGCGACGCGGAAAAGACCGCGTCGTCCAGAGGCTCGGGGAGAGTTCCGCGCTCAAGCCATCCCATTTCTCCACCTTTTTCCGCAGTGGTGAAATCGAGACTCATCGATGCCGCGACCTTCGAAAAGTCCTCCCCCGAGAGAAGGCGGAGAAGGGCCGTTCTCGCCTGTCCCTCATCCGGAGAGAAAATATGCCGGACCCTTACTCTTTCCTGCTGGTAGTAGTTTCGACGGTTTTCTTCGTAATGGGTCCTCAGCCTTTTTTCATCGAACGAGAGCAAGGGGGCCATACTACCGACGTACGCTTCGGCAAGCGCATTGATTCTGCTCCACCTGATACGGGCGGCAACTCCTGGATCCAGATGCAATCCGCGGATAATGGCTCCCTTAGAGAACAGGAGCGCCCGCGTCACCTGTTCGAGAAATGCTTCCCTCTCCCCTGAAGTCATCTGACGAGCAAGCAGAGAAGCTGCGACCTCTCCACCGCCCGACTGCACACCCAGAAGATAGAGTATCTCGTCCACCGAGACATGCTCATCTTCGACGGTAAGGACAGGCTCCCTCTCCGCAGCGAAAACCGCCGCGAGCGGGATTACTAGTAAAAAGAAGAGAAGCGCAGGAAAAAACAGGGAGTAGTTCCTCCGTATCTCACTCCGCATCAAAGCATCCCCGCCTTTCCGTTCCCGGACGGTCGCCCCGGATAGGGAACAGGAATATACTGTACCGAAGGTCTCTCCGTAATCGATTGATGGTACAGGCCCATTATATTGCAGAAGGAGTCGTAATCGTTCAAAACCACAGGGAGGCCGAGCGAGGCGGCTTCGTCCACTCCGATCGGGTAATCGTGGGTCCACCGCCCTTCCGTGAGCGTCGCTGCGAGGGTCATCCCCTTCTCCTCGCCCATCCGTTCGGCGAGCAGCTCGAAGACGAAGTCCCTGGTCTGCCGTATCGCTTTCTTTGCGATATCTGCAAGAATAAGGGTATTGTCTTCAACTTCGCTCACCGGCTTCTCCTCCACTGCTTTTAGAATCGAAGCGGCGGGGTATTGCCCTATTTGAGGATCGACAGGTCCTAGCACCGCATGGCGGTCCATGAGGATTTCATCCGCGGCAAGCGCGATCAAAGTACCCCCCGACATGGCATAATGCGGCACGATGACCGTCACCTTGGCAGGATGATTCTTCAAGGCGCGCGCGATCTGTTCCGCGGCGAGCAGAAGACCTCCCGGAGTGTGCACGATAAGGTCGATGGGCGTGTCGTCCGATGTAAGGCGAATAGCCCGAAGCACCTCCTCGGAGTCCTCGATGTTGATATAATTTCGCGAGAACATCCCCCAGAATCCCATGATCTCCTGCCTGTGGATCAGTGTGATTATCCGCGAACGACGTCTCTTCTCGCAATTTCTGAGTGCGGTAAATCGTCTCCATCGGAGAGACTGCTGCTTCAGATAGGGGAAGACCACGAAGAAGAGCAGAAAATAGAACCACAACGACGATCCGTCCATAACATCCTCCTTCCCGCTGCAAGCGAGCGGCGTATTCTACCGATGCACGGTCTCCCGTTCATGAACTACCAGCGAATCTCCTTCCGAATCGGAGATCAGATTGAAAGAAACCGCATCTCCCGCGACGAAAGCTTCCACATGCATTCCGCGTACAGATCCCTTCCCGAGAATATAATCGGCCAGAGGATCCTCCACGAACGTCTGGATCGTCCTCCTGAGGGGCCGGGCGCCGAATTTCGGCTGATAGCCTTTCTCCCGGACGAGGTTCTTCACATCGTCGCCCACGGTCAGCTCCACTCCCTGAGATTCGAGCCTGGCGCGGACATCTTCGAACATGATATCCACTATGGAACTGACGCTCTCGCGTCCCAAAGGACGAAATACGATGGTCTCGTCGACCCTGTTGAGGAACTCGGGGCGAAAAAGGCGATTCACCTCGTCCAGAATCGAGGTTTTCAAACGATCCCAGTCAAACGGATCATCGCCCCCCGCCCCTGTAAAGCCAAGCGGAGTTCCTTTCGCAGCGTTCCTGGCTCCAACGTTGCTGGTCATCAATATCACGGTGTTTCGAAAATCCACTGTTCGACCGTGTCCGTCGGTAAGGCGTCCGTCTTCGAGTATCTGGAGAAGCAGATTGAAGATGTCGGGGTGCGCTTTCTCTATTTCGTCGAAGAGAACCACGGAATAGGGACGTCTGCGTACCGCCTCGGTGAGCTTCCCTCCCTCCTCGTAACCTACATATCCGGGAGGCGCTCCAATAAGCTTCGAGACTTCATGTTTTTCCATGAATTCACTCATATCGAGACGGATCATCGAATCGTCGGTACCGAAGAGGAATGACGCAAGCCTTCGCGCCAGTTCGGTTTTTCCCACACCCGTCGGTCCAAGGAGCAAAAAGCTTCCGATCGGACGCTTCGGATCCTTCAAGCCGCTTCTCGCCCGCCTGATTGCTTTCGCTACCGAGGCCACAGCCTCGCTTTGACCGACGAGTCTTTTTTCGATCTCGCGTTCCATTCCCAGAAGACGAAGCGATTCTTCCCCCGTGATCTGGAATACGGGGATACCGGTCCACTCGGCAACCACGTCGGCGATATCCTCTCCCGTAATCACCGGCTCGGAGTCGTTTCTTCCGGAACGCCACAGCTTCCGTTCCTCCTCCAGTTCTTCGAAGAGAAGGCGTTCGGCGTCGCGAAGTTCCGCAGCTCGTTCGAACTCCTGTCCATCAACGGCCGCCTCCTTTTCCTTTCGTATCTCCTCTAGCCGGTGTTCGATTTCCTTCAGCTCCTCGGGCGGTTCCATCGTCTTTATCCTCGCCCTTGCCGCCGCCTCGTCGATGAGGTCGATCCCCTTGTCCGGAAGGCGTCTGTCCATGATGTAGCGGGCGGAGAGACGGGCAGCCGCCTCAAGGGCATCGTCCTGAATCCTCGCTCTATGGTGCGATTCATACCTGCCTCTGAGCCCCTCCAGAATACGGATCGAATCATCCACCGACGGTTCCTGAACATACACCGGCTGGAAACGACGCTCCAGCGCGGCGTCCTTCTCGATATGTTTGCGATATTCCTCGAGCGTAGTGGCTCCGATGACCTGGAACTCGCCCCTTGAAAGGCTTGGCTTCAGAATGTTCGCGGCATCGACGGCTCCTTCCGCTCCTCCGGCGCCGACGATCGTATGAATCTCGTCGATAAAAAGAATCACATCGCGGCCTTCGGTGAGTTCCTTTACGAGTTTGCGCATACGCTCCTCGAACTCTCCTCTGTATTTGGTTCCGGCAACGAGGTTCCCCATATTGAGCTGCATCACTTTCTTGTCTTTTAAAAGCTCGGGGATATCTCCCTCCATGATCTTCTGAGCAAGGCCCTCCACGATGGCGGTCTTTCCCACACCGGGTTCGCCGATGAGCACCGGATTGTTCTTCGTTCTTCTGGAGAGTATTTGGATTATTCTACGTATTTCCTTGCTCCGCCCTATGACGGGATCCAGCTCCCCGTTGCGGCTTCTTTCGCTCAGATCAAGAGCCAGTTGATCCAGAGTAGGAGTCTTCGAACGTCCGTTCTTGCGGCGACTGTCCGCTGAGGCTTCGGCTCCCTTACCGGAGCCGTTCTCTCCTCCAAGAAATCGCATGATCTCTTTCGCAAGAAGCGCATGATCTATGCCAAGGCCGATGAGAACCCGGGCGGCCGCGCTCTCCCCCTCCGCGAGAATACCAAGAAGGATATGCTCGGTTCCGACGTAGTTCACTCCCATATTTCGGGCTTCCCGAACCGAAAGGTCGAAAACTCTCTTCGCTCTGGGACTCAAAGGAAGATCAACCGGTTTTAAAATCGGATGAGATTTTCCTACCGTGCTTTCAATACGAGAGCGCAGCTCGGCAAGGTCGACACCGAGGGCTTCCAGAGTCTGAACCGCCGCCCCTTCGCCTTCCGAGATAACCGCAAGAAGCACATGTTCCGTGCCGACCACGTCGTGTCCGAGGCGAAGCGCTTCTCTATGCGCAAGCTGAACAACTTTTCTGCCCCGTTCCGTGAAAAAATGCCACATTTTAAACCATCCTTTGCATTGCCCCGAAGGGCGGTACTCATCCTGGAATCAGGCCAAGGCAAGACTGCGAAGCATCCGCTTCAGCAGTTCCGCGGCCAGAGCCCCTCTTTTGTACGGAGAAATGTCGAATTCACTGCTCCCCAGCTCGTCCGTATGGCGTAATGCCACTTCAATCAGCAGGCGTTCTCTCGAATCGATCATACCGCGTTCCTGGAGCGAAGCCAGAATGCGGCGGGCCTCCTGCTCGGTGATGGAATCACCCACAATCTCGTCGATATGATTGACCCTCTCCTCGGGTATATCGTAGCATATCCTGACTATCCGGATATATCCGTGGCCGCCTCTTTGACTCTCGACAATGTACCCCCGCTCGGGAGTGAAACGACTCCGAAGAACGTAATTGATCTGGCTCGGAACGCATCCGAAAATCTCAGCCAGCTCTTTTCTCCGAAGGGATACCGTCTGTTCGTCCATTTCGGAAAAAAGATTGTTGATGTAGTTTTCGATGACCCGTGTCAGACTCGCCATAGTATTCCCCTCCAAACCGCAAATACGTCCGTTGTACAAAGAAACCCTGCGTCTGCCGACGCAGTCGGGCTGCAAAAGCTTTCTTCGAATATTGAAAGCGCTTTGCGAACTCTCAAACACTTTTTCCGACGCTTTCTCCAAGACTCGCAAATACCAATACATCCTCCGTATTCGCAAAGAAGGCTTCGCGAATACGGAGATATCGCTGCATGAACTCATTTTACGATATTGGTCAGTATTAGTCAACGAGAGGAAGCGTTTCTCTTGTTCAGGATTTCGCGTGTTTTCCGAAGCGGCTTTCCTTTCCTTCCATAAGGCGTTTGATATTCTCCTTGTGACGAAGGGTCGCAAGCGCGGCAAGCGCGCACAGGACGAGAATATAGGGAAGATGGAACGAGAGAAGGAGAGCGAAAAGAGGAAGACACCAGAGAGATACGAGCGAAGCGAGCGAGACGTATCCTTTTGCTTTCAATACGGCAAGCCAGACAAGACCTCCGGCGGGAGCGATTAGAAACGAGAGCCAGGGATGAAGGAAAAACGCGACGCCGTAGGTTGTCGCAACCCCCTTCCCTCCGCGAAAGGAGAGCCATACAGGGTAGTTATGCCCGACGACACCGGCAAACCCTGTCAAAGAGATCACCCACGGATCTGAAATCCCCCATTGCATCGCACAGAGCATCGGAACGGCGCCCTTCAGCATATCCACTACGGCGACCGCTTTCGCCCAGTTCTTCCCGAGCAGTCTACCGACATTCGTCGCTCCGGTTCCTCCCGATCCGACAGTACGAATATCCACTCCTTTCACCCACAACGCGGCAAGATACCCCGACGGGAACGAACCAGCGAGATACCCCAGCAGTATCCACACCATATACGTCATTTTCTTCGAACTCTCCTTTCTATAAACGCATCAACAACCAATACTCCCCTACGGTTCACGAAGACGGGGTTCACGTCGAGACGCGATATGTCCTGTTCACAGTAGGCAAGGCGGGAAAAAGCGGCAAGCGCCTCCGAAAAGGCTTCGATATCGAGCGCGTCTCTCCGCCATCCTTCCAGCAGAAGCGGGTATCCTCTGGATTCCCGAATCATACGCAGCGCTTCTTCCTTCCGAAAAGGGGCAGCCCTGAGAACCCCGTCCGGGAGAATTTCCCCGTAGATACCGCTGATGCTGGCTTCAACCACGGGGCCGAAACGGAGATCCTTCCTGTACTCCATACGCCACTCGGCTCCTCCCCTCACCATCTCCTGGACGAGCACACCCCGAATGCGGGCGGAGGGGTCGGCGATACGGGCTTTCTCCAACGTTCTTCCGTAAGCATTCTTAAGTTCCTCTTCGTTCTGGACGTCAAGGGCAATGACACGCGCCTCCGTCTTGCGTAAAATCGAGGGCGACATCACTTTGAGGGCAACAGGGTAGCCTATTGATTCGGCGGCTGTCAAGGCTTCAGCGAGAGAATGGCAAAGAGCTTCCCGCGCGACTGGAATACCGTATGCCCGCAGCAGAACTTTGGCATCGTACTCGGTCGGGCGCGGATGAAGAGGGCACTTCGGAGGAAGGGTTCCGGAGAGGGGATTCGGCCGGAACGCGGGTTCCCGTTCGAATACGAGACGCAGAGCCTCGAAGCACCGACGAAATCCGGGAATATAAGGAACGTTTGCGGAGAATGCAAGCTCTTCGACCGGAGAATTTTCTTCAAGAGAGGTGAAAAAGATCGCACGTTGTCGATCTTCATTAGTTCGTTTCAGTTTAAGGACAGAAGCGACGGAGTCTGTCTCGGTGAGAATTTCAAGAGAAAGCGGAGCCTCGTCCGTTCTTTCCGCAGGAACAAAACCAGTATGCTCCGCCTCTTTTCTCAAGAGTAGTGAAAGTTCCTCGCGGGCCCTGCGATGAGAGTACACTTTCCCGCAGGTAAGATTCATACCGCCGCCGGAGAGGAATGCGACCGCGCCGTCGACGATTTCGGCGATCGTACTCAGAAGTACTACTCCGTACTGATTCAGCGCTGCCGCCTCTTCACGGATACTCGTCTCCGAACGGCGGAGCAGAAGAAGGCAGGTTCTTTTTCCCTTTTCGGCTGCATGCGCCGCGAAATCGAGAAAGACCCGTCCTTCCAGAAGGCGTTCGAGAATGAAGACGTAGAATTCTGCTTCGTCGTCCTTTTGAAGAATCGAATCGGCCGCCTCAAGAGGGGAGTAATCGATCCTGCGTCCGAAAGAGAGGGCATACCGTACAGGAACGTTTCTTCGCCGAAAAGCGGCAAGCGTATGTACAAGCAGATCTCCGCCATCTGCGAGCAAAACCGTATTCCCGCGGGCGGCGTCATGCGCAGCGGGGGTGACGATCCCTTCGCTTCCCGGCCCGAGAATACGAATACCGTTCTCTTTAGCCTTGGAACGAAGAGAAGGAGCGAGCGCCCGAGGCCATCGGCCTCCAAGAACAAGATATGAAACAGGGAGCGATAGGCTCATTTCAAGCAGAGGTCGGTCGTCAACGCTCTTTCCGCAGAAGAAAAGAGTATCCGGTACGGAGAGAGGCGCCGACGGAATAAGCCTGGTCATGGAGATATCCGTGAACAGACTCGTGACTCTGAAAACAGCGGGATCGTCTCCAGTGAACGCGACTGAACCGATCCCCGGCATCCAGGCATTTTTTCCCATGACACTCGTCCTTTCCGGCACATAAAAAATAACGGGGGGGAGCATACCGCTCCTCCCCATCCGAAAAAGCGGTGGAAAGTGCGATGCGGCCTAAACGATACCCTTGATTCTGTCCGAACCTCTTTTTATATTGAGTTCGACGAGATCCTTATTCTGGAGCACATCCCATTTGAGATTGAGCACAAGCAGGAAGAGCGCGGAATACCCGTCGACCCTCCACGACTGCGCTTCTCTTTCAAATGCCTTGTACACCGTCGCTATCTGTTCTCTGCCCTTTTCCTCCTTTTCCAGGGAAGCGATAAAACGCTGGAATTCGTCGGGAGAATCCATCTCGGCAGCGCGAAGGATGTCCCAAAGATACGAGAGGCTGGTCTCCAAATACTCCGTATCGGGCCTGAACACGGGGAAACCAACACCGGAAGCGATTTCCGCCCACCTTCTCGGGATCTCCTCGTGCTCCTGGAAATACTGTCGCAGCGCCCCTCTGTCGAAGACTCTGCGGGGTGATGGAGGCGATTCGACCGGAACGACAGGGGCGGTAACCGGCATGGCCGACTCACGGGCAGACTCCCAAAGAGAAAAATAGCCCTCATCAGCCTCTTCAAGAAGCGCCCCGACTCGAAAAAGCTTTCTCTGTATCTTCTTTTTCGTCGTCGCATCCGTAGGAAGCATCACTTTAGGCGTATTGGCGGCCCAGACTTCCTGAAGTACGGTCCGGATTTCAAGAGAAAAAGGAAGATCCTTGTATTTGCTCCATTCGCGCATCATCGCCCGCGCCCTGCTCAGAGAGAGCGTGTAATACACCGCAGGATACCCGAAGCGATCCGGATCTTCAAGGCTTGCGGAAGTCATGGAACGCGCCATGTCCACGAGAAACTCCTGCTGTACTATGCGTTCTACTTTCTCCACATCTTCGGGGAAATGAACAAGTATTTTCACTGTGCAGAGGTCGGCGATCTCCGAAAGAGAAGAAGGCGCTCCCTCCGCAAGGGCCTCGAAGGTTCGAAGAAAGCCCTCCGGGGATTTCGCCTCTCCGGAAACGCTGTACAGTTGAATGCCATCCTGCTCCACCAGATTTTCCAGAAGATTGCAGGTCCTATCGGCAAACTCGCGGTAAAGAGAGTACTGCTTCATGTACTTCTTTCCCAATTCGTCAGCTTTCGTTGCATTCATCCATCAATCACCGCCCATAAAATTAAAAAGTACTTCGAATCTGCACGACTTCCCGCTCTGTTTAAGAAGGCAGATGTAGAGGCGCAATAAAGACCCGCAGCATACAGTCCACAGGCAAGTATATAGTAAGTCATCACTATTGAAAAGCCCTTCGCAAAGATCAAAGTGAAGAGGAGCATTCTCCTTACTTTTTTCCCGCGCTCTTCGGCGCCTCCAAAGAACGGACGAGTCTCAATACTTCTCCGGACGCCCTGGCCTCGGCGGCATCGAAATAGTGTGCCGAAAGCCCGTTTTCATTCCGAACGCGCAAGGCATGGCCAAGCAACGCGAGGTACAGCGCATTTTCGTTATCGTTTTCCTTCGGAGAAGGCGGCTGTTGATCCTGCATCAGAATATAACTCAATACGAGATTCAGATAGACGTCACGATCAACAGGATTGATGCGCAAAGCCTCGAATAAGTATTCCTTCCCCGCTACGACTCGTGAAGGAACTCCGCTGTGAACTCCAGGGAGAAGGATGATCGCTTCAGCGCGCGGCGAAAGCGGCACATCGCGGGGATCAGGAGAAGGGATTTCCTTCCAGCGCGCGCTTTCGAACGGCATAGAGAGAAACGCCGGAGGTTCCAAAGTTGTCTTTTGCACTTTCCGAGAAAGAAGCAGCCGCCTCCAATACGCTGTAAAAGCCGCCGGATAGTTTCCCAACCCGATATTGGCGAATCCGAGATTGGAAAGCGCTTCGGGAGACTGCTGAATCCGCAGGGCCTCCGAGGCTTTTTCCGCTGCCTTGGAATACTCTCTGGAGAGGTTCATCGAGCGGCTGGCCGCAAGCGCCTTCTCCTCGTTTCGCCTCAGAGCGGCCGGTACGGCCCCCCGAAGTTCAGGCGTCTTGGGGCTTTTCTGCCGCGGAGACGTCTTCGGAGCGGGAGGCGTAGCTCTGACGATACGCCCGTTCCGAGGTTCGTGAATCGGCTCCGATTTTCGCACCAACGATTCTCCCGTTGCAATCGCCGGCGTTTTTTGTACGAGGAGCGCGGCTTCTTTCCCTATCTTTGTTGAAGGAGTTGGCGTTAGGGATGCCGTCGGCGTGGGCTCCGAAGAAACAGGAGGCATTTCCGCTGAAGGCGGAGTTTCCTTGAGCGGCGCAGGATACTCTTCGCTCTCGGAAGGCGTCGGAGATGGCGCGAATGCCGCTTCGGGCAGCAGCGGGCCGCTCCCCGCAGACCCTGCCGTAGTTTTTTCCGCGGGGGTGGGCTCTCCGTGTTCTGGATCTTTAGGCAGGGAAGCAAGCCTCTTCCCGGCGGCGTCTTCGGAAGCAACGCTAATTTCCGTGTGTACAGGGACGCTATCCGGCGTGCCTGCCGTTTCGACATCCCCCGATTCGCTCCGCTCTGCGGAGAGTTCCTCACCGGCCCGAGCTTCTGCGTGAGACGGCGTCGTTTGCGGTATGGCAAGGATGGTTTCAAGGGCGGACAGAGCGGCGACTGTTTTCTCGGAGGTACGCTCAAAAGCACGAAGTTTCGCATACGCGCTTCGCGCTCCGTCGATATCTCCCTTTCCTACCCTCGATTCAAGAAGCCCCAGCAGAGCATTCTCTTCGTTCGGAGTAAGATCAAGGGCTCGAAGGAAATGCGCCTCGGCGTCCTCGTATTCCCCGGCAACCAAGGAAGCAGCTCCAAGAAGCACTTGCTCCCCGGCCAACTCGGCTCGCCGGCTTCTTTCTTCTTCCCTGACGATCATCTCTTCTCCTGCTCGTTTTACAGCAGATTCGAACTCAGCCCTGGACGGCTCGATCTCCATTGCTTTGCGATAGGCGTCGACAGCCTCTGCAAAGTCCTCCCTTGCTTCGTAAACCTCTCCGAGGTGGAAGTATACTTCTGCATTGTCAGGGTTGAACCGTATGCTCTCCTGGTAGTTCCGGAGCGCATTGTCAAGAGAGCCCATTCTGAAAAAAAGAGTCCCTAAACGGTCGAATACATCGGCTTTCTCCTGGTCGGCGGCAGCAACCTGGAGGCAGCTGATCCATGCATCGACAGCCTCCCCTTTTCTGTCCATCGCTTCAAGCGCGAGCGCTTTCCCTCTGAAAGGCTCTATGCGGAGAGGCTCTTTTTCAGACGCTTTGTCGTAATAGGTCACCGCCTTGTCGTATTCTTTCAACTCGTACGCTTGTTCCGCTTTCTTCAGTACCGCATCGAAAGGTTCGGCAGCGTAGTAAAGAAGGCCTCCCAGCATCAAAAACGCGGTCAAAAAAAGAACGGGCGCCGCCTTGCTCTTTTTCACGCTCCCCTCCTCGTCCGCAACACGCGCCTTTTCGGGAACGGAAGACGACACGGGGATCGGGTAAAGGGGTTCCGAAGGGATTGTGAAAGTGGAAACGCGCAGTACGTGCTCGCCGTTCTCCTCTAAGTCGTTCAGCTCGTCAAGTGGAGATTTTTCCGAGACGAAGCCCGGGTCGGGCTCCTCCCGAAAAAGCCGAGGGGAAGTCCCATTTTTAGGGAATGCATCCTGATCGGCGGTAGACGCGCGGACGTCTCCCGACGCAAACAACGTATCGAAGTCGTTGAACACAGGCTCTCCGGATTCCGGCATTCTCTGCTTCGCGCGTTCTCCTTGAGATACCGGTGCTTGATCATGATGCAAAGGAGTCTCCGGTGTGACAGGAAGAGAACGCGGTTCGTTCCGTACAACAGGCAAATCCATTTCCGGAGAAAATCTTTCGAGCGGTTCAAGCGATTGCGGCGCAGAAAACAGCGGCTCATTCGCTGTGGAAGCAACGCTGCCCGCTCCTGTTTTCTCCGGCAGGACAACAGGAAGACCGAGAAGCTCCGCCTGAGACGCGCCGATCTGTATATCGTGAGGATCATCCTGTTTCGAAGGAGGATTGCTCTCCTCCCTCAACCAGCTCTCCCAATCCATGGTCATAACTACTCACCCCTTGACGTACTGCCATCTAAAGAAGTGTACCAAAAGAAAAGCACTTGAAGCAATGGAGAAGGCAAAACTTTTCTTCTCTCTTCGCGAATGCGCTGGATGAAACGCACACGAAAAAGCCCTCTTCCCGTTCAGGAAGAGGGCTTTATATTTCATGGTGCGGAGGGGGAGACTCGAACTCCCACAGCCTTGCAGCCACAAGGTCCTTAGCCTTGCGCGTCTACCTGTTCCGCCACCCCCGCGCAACGTCGGATATTATAAGCGGGCTCTTTTGCAATGTCAAGAGAGGAAAACTAAAATTCTCTTCTCTCTTTGATGCGCGCAGATTTGCCGCTTCTGTCGCGCAGATAGTACAGTTTCGCGCGGCGAACCTTTCCGAGGCGTTTGACTTCGATCTGGCTTATCGAAGGACAATGCAGCGGGAAGATTCTCTCCACCCCCACGCCGCTCGAAATTTTGCGTACAGTGAACGTCTCGCTCAAACCGCCGTGTTTTCTTGCGATGACAACGCCTTCGAACACCTGAATACGCTCTCTTGACCCTTCCTTGACCTTCACATGCACCCGGACGGTGTCTCCCGAGCGAAAATCCGGCACATCGTTATTCAAAAACTTCTTCTCAATAAGATTTAAAACGTTCATTTCAATGAACCCTCCTTGAGCTTTCAAAAAACTCGTTATTCTTTTCAACCTCTCAAGCAGCCATCCGGCGATCAGGCGATAATCCGGAATCCGTTCAGGATCATCCCTGCGCATGGAAGCGTTCTTTCCGACGCAGCAGTTAGCCGGACACGTTATCGCCAGCCGAAAAAACGATCCAGAACCGCCCCCGCAGCCGTCCTTACGGAAAGATGGTTGTACTCTCCGTCCCCCCCGGAGAGAGGCTCCAGTACCATTGAGCACTCGGCCAGTAATTCTTCATGAAGCCCGGATCCCGTTCCAAAAATCAGAAGGAGCGGCTTCTTCTCACGGAGCATTCGTCTTTTCGCCTCGATCCAGTGGAACGCTCCCGAGCGTTTTCTGGCGGTAGTCCCGACTAAGAGAGGAGGTTCTTTCTCCCTCTTCTCGATCCACTCCACACAGCGTGCAATGGAAGCAAAGAGCTTCAGAAGACGGAACGCATCCGCTCGTTCGGGATTAACTTTCGCCCCGCCCCCCTCCGTCCAGTGCCGAACCATGGTCTTTACCAGTTCGCGCTGGCTCGCCAGCGGCGTCGTCACCAGAAAGCGATCAACGCCATAGGTTTTGCAGGAGCGGGAGATATCCGATAGATCAAGACCGGTCACCGCCGCAGTACTCTTCTCCCCTCTTCTGTCGAGAACAGGGAAGTGGACAAGCGCGACGTAGACTCCCTTGAGAAGATAGGGACGGATATTCGCTCTGGCGATAAGATCGGGGCGCCGCGAAAGCGTACGTTCGACCGCCGCGTTCCTTCGCCAGCTCTCTATGGCTGCGGCGTCGCCGGAGAGGAGTTCTTCCGGGGCCTTCACATCAGCCCACTCCGCCGGACGAGTATAATGGGGGTGATCCAGCATCCCTCTGAAGAACGAGTCCTCTACGACCGCCGTCTCCTTCCCCACAACACCGGGAACGAGACGGGCCATTGCATCGATGATCGCCATGGCGGGGATTTCCCCTCCGGTAAGGACAAAATCCCCCATCGAGATTTCCCTGTCGACGAACCGCGAGACGAATCGCTCATCCAGTCCTTCGTAGTGACCGCAGAAAAGGATCACATGCTCCTGCGCCGCAAGCGTCTCGACAATCTCCTGAGAAAAGAGGTCCCCCTGCGGCGATGGGTAGACTACGTACCCCTGCTTTCCGGAGGATTCTCGTAGCGTGTAAAGAGCTTTTTCCAAAACCTCCGGGAGGAGCACCATACCGCCGCCCCCGCCGAATGCGTAATCGTCGATCTGACGATAGTTTCCCAAGCCGAAGCTTCTGAGATCCAGCACATCCACACGGAGCAAGCCGTTTTTTACGCCTCTGCCGATCATACTGGTCGACAGAAAGTTCTCGAAGAACTCCGGGAAAGCTGTAACAATCGTTACATGCACTACTCCCACAGCCCCTCGATAAGGAGTATCCGTATCTCTCGTTTTTCAAGGTTCACTTCGCCGATAAACTGCTTTACGGCCGGAATAAAATGATCTTTGCCATTTTCGTCGCGAATGACGTACAGGTCGTTCTCACCGCCGGGCGCCACATCCGTCAAAGTCCCCAGGAAGGCGCCGTCTTCGTGCCGAACAGCCGTAAGCCCCTTCAGATCATCTATCCAGAATTCCCCCTCCCCGAGCGCATACCTCTCTTCGGGAAGGATCTCGATGAATGTTCCGATAAACGGCTCCGTCTCCTCGATACGACGAATCTCCTCCGTCTGAATCACAAGAATTCCTTTGTGTTCGGTGTATCGGGCAGAAAGAATCGAAAGTTCACGAAGGAGCTGTCCATCGGCGTTGTACAGCGACATCTTTTCCATAGAAAGGAATCTCTCCGGAAAATCGGTCAGAGGGACTACTTTCAACGATCCTCGCAGCCCGTGCGTACCTATGACTCGTCCTACGCGAACCCTATTCATCCTCGACGATATCCACGTCAACCCTGTCGTTGACCTTGACGGCGGCGGCTTTGGCAACCAGGCGAATCGCGTTGATCGTCGCGCCGCGTTTCCCGATGACCCTTCCGACATCCTCCGGAGCGACGCGAATGGTGATCGCGGATACGCCCCTTTCATCCGTCCGCTCGGTAACATGCACCTCGTCAGGTTGTGTCACGAGCCGCCGGACAACGAAATCGACAAGCTCCCGATAGTCGGGCATGACTACTCGGCCTGCTTCTTACCTGCTTCGAACTTCTCCCAGACCCCGGACTTTCTCAAAATACTTCTGGCAGTGTCGGAAGCCGTCGCTCCAACCTTAAGCCAGTGCATCGCCCGCTCTTCATCGACCTTGATCGAAGAGGGATCCGTCATTGGGTCATATGTCCCCAGAAGCTCGATGAAACGACCGTCTCTGGGCGAACGGGAGTCCGCCACCACCAACCGATAAAAGGGAGCCTTTTTCCGTCCATGACGGGCAAGGCGAATACGTACCGCCATTTACCATACACCTCCTGAAATTGTTCCGGAACACATCGTTTTCTTCCGCGCTTCATCCGGGGTGTCCCGTGACCCGATCGCTCTATTTGAAACGAAAACCGCCGCCGCCTCCGAGGAGGCCTTTGGGTAGTTTGAAGCCCTTTCCTTGTTTTCCAAACTGCTTCCATAACTTTCGCATCTGCTCGTACTGGGCCAGAAGCTGATTGACCATCTGAACGGACGTCCCGGATCCAACGGCGATCCGCCGCCTGCGGCTCCCCTTGATTATGGAAGGGTCCCTGCGCTCCGCCGGAGTCATCGACTGAATGATCGCCTTGGAGCGCTTCAACCTCCCGGAATCGACTTCGTCCTGGGAAACGCCTTTCAGCTTGCTGAATCCGGGGATCATCTCCAGTACCTTGTTCAACGGGCCCATCTTCTCAAGCTGTTCAAACTGAACGAGCAGCTCTTCGAGCGTAAATTTCTTTTTCAGCGTCTCGGCCATCCGCTCCGCGCCCCCGGAGTCGGCCATTTCCTGAATCTTTTCGGCCAGGCCGATTACGTCGCCCATACCCAGGATTCTCTGAGCCATCCGCTTCGCATCGAAAACTTCAAGCGCATCCGTTGCTTCGCCCACGCCCGCCAGTTTCACCGGAACGCCGGTTACCTTGCGTATTGCCAGCGCCGCGCCTCCTCTGGCGTCTCCGTCGAGTTTTGACAGAATAACGCCCGTCAGCTCCAGTTTCTCATGGAAGGAGGAAGCAACTTTGACCGCCTCCTGGCCGGTCATGGCGTCCACGACGAGCAGTATCTCCGTAGGGGGAGCGACCTTCTTCATGGCCACAAGCTCCTCCATCAACTCCTCGTCGGCGTGAAGACGTCCTGCGGTATCGAGAAGCACTACGTCGTTCAGGTGATCCCCGGCGTAGGCAAGCGCGCCCTTGACCACTTTGAGCACATTCGTTTCTCCGTGTTCAGGCCCGAAGAAGGCTATCTTCGACTGCGAGGCCAGAACTCTGAGCTGCTCCACCGCCGCCGGGCGTCGAAGGTCGCAGGCGACGACAAGCGGTTTATGCGATCCTGAGAGCTTCCGTGCAATCTTCACCGTGCTGGTTGTTTTTCCACCGCCTTGCAGACCGACCATCAGGTAGATCGAAGGGGGCTTCGGCGATATGACGAGCGGAACCGGCTCTTTCCCCATCAGTTCCGCAAGCTCTTCATAGACGATGGCCGCTACATGCTGCCCTGGAGTTATTGACTCCAGCACGTCTCTTCCGACGGCCCGCGTCTTGATGGCATCGAGAAGAGATTTTACGACCTTGTAATCGACGTCCGCCTCCAGGAGCCCGCGGCGCACATCCCTCAGCGCGGTCTCAACGTCGGCCTCGGTTAGTTTTCCGCGCCCCTTGAGTTTGTCAAAAACGGCCTCAAAGCGTTCACGAAGAGCATCGAACATGTTCAGTTTTCCTCCGCTTTCTGCACCGACTTGCTCCGGCTCGGGGATACGGCGTCAACCTGTCGCCGGAGTTCGCGGATTTCTTCTTCCAGCGCTTCTTCTCTGCGATGAAAACCAAGAAGGGTTTCCAGTTCATCAAGGCGTTCCCGACTGCGGCCGATAAGGTCGGATACGGCTTGACGACTGGTTCCAAGTTTTTCGGCAGCCTCGGCAAGCGAAAAATCCTCGAATTCGTGAAGCTCCCACGCCTCTCGCTGCTTCTCTGTCAGCAACGGAGCATACAGATCGTACAAGTCGTGTATATAAACTCTTTTGGCGAGAATCTCTTCCTCTTTTGTCGTACGCATCCCGCAGCCTCCCTTGGAACTGTGGAATTATAGCCTGCCGAGAAAGACCTGTCAAGCGTTTTTACTTTACATCAAAAAATGGTATTATGAATCAAAATGAACCCGCGGGGATACCCGCTTTTCAGGAGGAGAGAATAATGACGAGTCCATTCGACAAAGCAAGGCAGGAACACCGCGACCATCTTGGGGGTACCTTGGTCAAAAAACTGGAGGAGAAAGGTTTTCATGCGGTGTACGTGCCGACAAAAGAGGAGGCTCTTCAAGAGGTCTTGAAGATCATTCCCGAGGGAGCATCGGTCGGAGTACCCGGGAGCGTCACCATCCGGGAGATCGGCGCTATGGAAAAACTCGCGGATAGAGGGTGCGAGGTCGTTCACCACTGGAATCCCTCACTCTCCTCCGAAGAACGATTGTTCACGCTTCAAAAGGAGCTGCTGGCCGACTTTTTCCTTACCAGCTCCAATGCGATCACTCTCGACGGGACGCTGGTGAACATCGACGGCAACGGGAACAGGGTAAGCGGCATGGCCTGGGGCAAGAACGTTCTTGTTTTCGTCATCGGCCTGAATAAAGTAACGAACACGCTGGACGATGCGATTGCACGGACTCGAAACCAGGCGACCCCGCCGAACGTTCTCAGGCTCAATCTTCAGACCCCCTGTGCCAAAACCGGCGTCTGCAGCGATTGCAACTCACCCGACCGGGCGTGCAAGGCGCTCCTCGTGCTGGAACGTGCAACGGGAGGGAGAACATCGCATGTCATCCTTGTAGGAGAAGACCTGGGCTTTTAAGAAAAAGCCTCTTCCTGCGGGATGTGCATTTTTTCGTCTTTTAGTGTACACTTGCCCCGTCACGTTCAGACGGGGAAGGAGGACCTTTTTATGTCCAGTCGAGGAAAGATCGCTCTCGTTATCGCGGGCGGCCAGATAGGAATGAGATTCAACGAACAGATGAATTCCTGGCAACCTACAATCACCCCTGAAGAAATGCTCGAATGGCTTCCTGAAGAGACGGCGAAAAAGATTTTCGTCGTCGACTGGAGTCATCAGCCAAGCAGCCACTACAGTATCAGAATGACCGCGGATCTGGTTCAGGTGCTTTCGAAAACGGTGGTGGACGGCGCCGATGGCATCGTCGTGACATGCGGCACCGACACTCTCGAAGAGATGGCCTATCTCGCCGATCTCTACTGGGCCTACCCTCAGCCCCTCATTTTCACCGCGTCCATTTATCCGTTCGACATCCCCGGCTCCGACGCGCAACTCAACCTTATGCAGGCGATCAGCGCTTCTATTTCCAGAGAGTGCTGGGGTTTGGGGGTACTGGCCTGCGTTCAGGAACTCCTCTTCGCCGCATCCGAGATAAGCGAAATCTCGAGCCAGAGGCGGGACGCCTTCGCGGCCCCCGGCAGAGGCCCGCTTGCGCAGTTCATCGGAGAAAAAGTGGACATACTCAGACAGCACAAACGCGCGAAGGTCCTTGAGGGGTCGATGATGCCCACCAGGGACGTCGAATTGCTCTCCGTTTCTCTCGGCGGAGGCGAAAGGCTTCTTGAAATGCTCTCCTCCGACGAAAAACGCGAACTTGACGGACTCGTCATCGCCGGCTTCGGCAACGGCCATGTACCCCCTTCATGGATTCCACGTATCAAAAAGCTACTGAAGGACGACATCCCGGTAGTGATCACTACGAGATGTCCAGAAGGGCACACGCGCGAAATCCCCTACTCTTTTGAAGGAAGCATGACGCGCCTCATGGAGATGGGTGTTATGGAGGGCGGTTCTCTACGTCCGATACAAGCGAGACTCAAGCTCGCCGCAGGACTCGGCGCCGGACTCCGTCGAGCGGATCTTCAGCAGTATCTCCTCGACAAGTAACGCGTACGCCCCGGGTGCGAACTCCCGGCTCCAAAAGCAAATGATCCGCAGTACGGAGTGGTCAAAAGCGTCAGTACATGATAGAATATTTACAGAAATACGGAGAGCCGTTCTTCGGCAGAAAAATCGACCATCGCCGAAAATTGAAAGGAGGACGAGGAGCATGAAGTACGCCGCCACCGATGAAATTATCGCGATACGTCTTTCGGAAGGGGAGGATATTGCCGATTCTCTGATACATGTCTGCAAGGCATGCGACGTCGATTCGGCAGTCATCGTCTCCGCAGCTGGAATGGTGTCTTCCGTGACGTTCGGCTGGTACAACGGCCGGGACTACAATACGGAGACAGTGCGCGAGATAATGGAGCTTACATCGCTCAGCGGGAACGTAAGCTTCCGAGGAGGCGCTCTCTATCCGCACCTTCACGGTGTTTTCAACAAACCGGATCATGCCGCGCTCTCCGGACATCTTCTTCAGGCCATCGTCTTCAACAACACCGAACTCTTCTTAAAACCTCTCGCAACTGTTCACCTCGGACGCTCTTTCGACGGTTCATTCGAAGCGCTTTCCCCGGAGAAGAGGATGTGATGCTCCGGGTTTTTCTCTGAAACCGCTTTTCATCCCCGATATGCACAGCGCCCCCGAGTACGGACGGAGGTCCTGCTTCGAGGGCGCCCTTTTTATTGCTATTTTTTCCGATCACTTCTTGAGAGAGCACTTCCTTCCTCCCGTAAGCCGTGCAAGGTCCTCTGGGGCAACGGGAAAGAACGAGTGATCCGTTCCGGCGGCCGCCCAGACTACCGGGTACAGGAAAATATCTTCGTCGAGGAAAGCCGGAGGAAGCCCGGGGTATCCTACCGGGGGAACCCCTCCTATTCTGAAGCCCGACCAGTTAAAAACGTATTCCGGGTCGGCCATTCTGACCTTCTTTGCATCCGCTTCTCTTCGAACTTTTTTCACATCCACACGATTGACCCCGGACATGAGAGCCAGCGCCGGACGATCGTCCACCAGGAGCACCAGGCTCTTCAAAATATGCTCGGGCAGCGCGCCCACCACACGCGAGGCGTCCTCCACGGTGAATATCGTTTCCTCCGAGTATATGATGGATTCCGGGAATCCCTTCTCCTTTAAAAAGCTGCGAACCTTGATCACCGGGTCCTGCATCCGCTCTTCGGAAAACGGGGCTTCCTTTTCTTCAGGCCACATCGTTCGACGTTGTTTAGTCGTCCTTGAAAGTCTTTCTTTCAAGAAGGAACTCGAGGAGCGTCTCCATCGCTTTTGTCGTCATGGTACCGTACGTAATTGAGAATGTTCTCATAAGAGCTGGTCGGAACGGTATCATAGCAAGCCCCGAGACATCGGCGCCTGCGAGGCGCGAAATAACAGCTCCCTCCGCGCCTTTCTTCACGGCTTCGACAACCGCGTTTACATGCCCGAATTTCAGATAGACATGCTTTCCCTTCCCTGTATGCGCTTTGAACGCGTCCTCCCAGATGCGGGACGTCGAGGAGCCGGTGACTCTGCCAACGAGATCCATGTTCTCCAGATCGCGCAGTGTGATACTTTCACGTTCTGCGAGAGGATGCTCCGGAGAGACAAGAAGCACCAGTTCGTCCCTGGCGAAAGGAACTGTATTGAATCCGGACGCATGCCTGCCGTGCCCTGTCACCGAAATGTCCGATTCCCTGGTAACAAGCTTTTCCACGGCTTCGCGCGAATCGGAGATGCGGACTTCCACTTCGATGTTCGGATAGAGTCTCCGGAAGTCGACGAGAATTCCCGGAAGAATATAGTCGCCGGGGATGGAGCTTGCGCTGATCCTGACAATGCCCGATACGTCGTCGGCTATATCGGAGAAGTCGCGTTTGATATCCGCAAGCTGGGAGATTGTCTTTCGAGCAAACTTATACAGGACTTCTCCCTCGACCGTGAGGTTGGAGCATTTCTGCCCTCTGGCAAATATCTTGACTCCCATCTCCCGTTCAAGTTTCGCGATGTGCTTGCTCACCGCCGGCTGAGAAATTCCGAGCGATGCTGCCGCAGCCGAGATGCTTCCTTTTTCCATAACTTCCACTAAACTTTGAAGTTCACGAAAATCCAAAGCTGATACCTCCCCAAAGACAATATATTCTTTTTCCCACTCAAACGCCCTTACACAAATATATTCTGAAAGAGAAAGAAGTTCAAGGGGGCAAAGATATTTTTCTGGAAAAGAAGTTCGGGGCTTGAACTTAGTGTAATCATGTATATAATAATATATATCCACTGAACACACGATGGAGGAGGAATCGCAATGAGCCTCGGAATGAGGATACGCACTCTGCGCAAGGCTTTGGGGTTGACCCAGCAGGGCCTTGCGGAGAGGACGCAGGTGAGCAGGATATACATACAGGCGCTGGAGAGCAATCGAAGGACGCCTTCGATGAAGCTCCTCTCGCGTCTTGCTGATTCCCTTGAGGTGGAGGTACAGGATCTGGTCAAGACGATGTCGACATCTCCTTCCGGCAGATTGCAGCTTGAAGAGATCTTTCAGGCGGCTCCCGAGACGGAGGTTTGGTACAGAAGCAAGCGACTGAAAGCCAAGGAACTGCGATTCGTTCAGAGTCTAATCGACGCGGCGATCGCGCGCTGGGAGGAAGAGGACAGCGCCGATGGGAGCGACTGACCGTTCCGCTCTCCGTATGCGCCCTCAAGCGGCGTGCCGCAGCGACGAGTTCGATTATCCGTCCCCTCCCGACTTTCTGCCCGAGTGGGCTGTCCGAGAAGGCGGCGAGTGGGCCGGGCTCGACGAGTTCTCGGTTCTTGTGAAAGCCGAGGAGCGAACCGGAAAAACACTGGAAATCGAGTATCACGATCTTCCGTTCGGGACATGGGGGGTGCACATTGTTCGCGGGCACAGAGGACTGATCCTGGTCAACAGACGTCTGCCGCCTTATTGGAGACGCTTTGCTCTTTTCCATGAACTTCATCACTTCCTGGAGCACACCGGAGGGGCGCAGCTCTGGACGCGTACGGCGACGCCGCTCTCAAGTTTCGAACATCAGGCCGACCTCTTCGCATGGGCGGCGATGCGCAAGGAATGGTCGCGATGCTGGGCGCACGCATCCCCGTGACCGACGTTATTCGTACCGCATCCTCCTGCAAACGTCTTCCCAGCATTCCGTTCTTTCTTTCCATGGAGTCCTGCCCGCGGCGATGCGTCTATTGCCATCAGGGTGAAATTACGGGAGTTTCCAGGACTCCGTCTCCCCGCTTCGTGCGGGAGGCGCTCGTTCTTCTTCGGGAACCTCGTGAAGTCTGTTTTTTCGGGGGGAGTTTCACGTGCCTCCACGAAGAACGCAGAAAGGACTATCTCGACGCCGTCCTTACCGCTCCCGAGGGAAGCCTCGTCCGTTTCTCCACCCATCCCCAGTGCATCACCCACGCCATTCTGGACAGCCTTTCACCCTATCCGGTCTCCATGATCGAACTCGGAATCTCCTCGCTCGACGACGGCGTTCTGAAGATATGCAACAGAGGGTATACGAGCGAATTGGCGCTCTCGGCAATGGCCTCTGTCCTGGAAAGCGGTTTTCAGCTCGGCGCGCAGATGATGATCGGGCTCCCGGGACAGACGGAAGACAGCTCCGTCGAAGATCTCCGCAAGATCGCAGCGCTCCGAGGTCGCAGGGAAAGGTCCTCGGTGACCCTCAGGATCTACCCCTGCCTCGTTCTTGAGAAGACGCCTCTCGCCGAACTCATGAATCGCGGCGCCTACTCCCCTCTCGCACTGGAAGAAGGCGTGCGCCGTGCGGGAAGATTGCTCTTCGAGGCAGAACGTCTTGGCTTCCCGGTGCAGCGGATCGGTCTTCATGAGACGGAAAGCCTTTCCCGAAGCGTCCTCGCGGGGCCGCATCACCCGGCGCTGGGAGAGATGGCGCGCGCAGTCGCATTTATCACCTGGCTGTTGGAGTCGTCTCCGTACGGCCCGTGGGAAATAAACAGGAGACAAATTTCGCTTCTGCGCGGACACTGCAAGTTTGGCCTGCGCTTCATGGCGGAGAGAACCGGACTCCCTCTCTCCGATATCGAGACACGCATCCGGTACGCAGCATTATAAAACGTCCTCAAGCAGAAAGAGAAAAAAGACGGCGAACGATTGACGGCGCACCGCCTTCAGAATAAACTTGAGTCTCAAGAGCATATCAGGAGTACTAAACAGTTTCGGAGGTGTCTTTCATGGATAGTTCGCAACTCCAGGCGTTGTTGCGAAGCAAAGTGGAAACCATGCCAAACAAGGCGAGAAGAGTTGTCGAATACCTCCTGGCGAACGCCAGGGAGGCGGCCTTTCTCTCGATCGGTGAAGTGGCGGAAAAGCTGAACGTCTCGAAGGCGCAGCTTGTACGTGTTTCTCGGATGGTTGGTTTCGACGGTTATGCGGCATTGAAGGAAGCCCTCCAGGACACGGTCCTCGAACAGGTGAATCCTGCGGCGCTTCTTGGACGCATTATGAAGAACAGGCAGGATCTGCCCGAGGAAATTCTGCGGCTGGAACATGCGAACCTGGACGATACGTGGAACCAGCTTCAGCCGGAAAAAATCGTTGCGTTCTGCGAAATGATGAAGGAAGCGCGCATGGTGTACTGCATGGGGTGGGGGATCTCCTCTATCGTCGCGGAGTCGCTCTTCACAAGGCTTCTCGAGATGGGAATCCGCAGCGCTCTGATGAAGAGAGGCTCGCTCGCCCTTATTGAGCAGGCGAGGGCAGTGACCGCCGGAGACGTCCTTTTGGTGTGCGAACTGCCGAGCTATGTCATCGAAGTGACGGAATCCGTGCAGAAAGCGGCCTCGAACGGCGCGTCCGTAATTACGCTCACCGACAGCCCCGCCGCCCCCGTATGCCAGTCGTCGACGCTCTCCTTCTTCGTCAGCGATACAACCCCGACCTTCGGCAGCAGCCTGGTCGGTCCAGTTTTCCTTGTGCACATCCTCACATCGGTTCTTGCCGTCAATCTCGGGGAATCCGCCCGTGCCGCCCTGCAAGACCAGGAAATGGGCCTTCACGACGAGCGGATCTACCACCCCGCGTACGGATTGCGGTACTGAAGAGAGTATCCGCTTTCCAAAACCGGTTCTCTTCGAAAAGCTACACTTCTCATCGAGGAGAACCGGTTTTTTCTCGTTGACGCGCCCTTCCTCTCAGACTGCGAGTTCGAGCGATTCTCCCGAATGCATGATCTTTACTCCAGCCGTTTTCCCCACGAGCTGTTCAAATGCATCAGGATCCGCCATAATCACAGGGAAGGTATCGTAGTGAATCGGGATGACGATCTCCGGACGGATAAAACCCACTGCCCGGGCCGCATCGTGAATATCCATCACGAAGTTGCCTCCGATGGGAAGAATAGCCGCCTTCACTTTTTCCTCGGCAAGAAGCTGCATATCCATTGTCAGCCCTGTATCTCCGGCATGATAGATCCGTACCCCGTCCACGTCGAGCAGAAATCCGCACGGGGCGCCCCCCGGCACCAGATGATCACCCTCCAAAATATCCGAGCCGTGGAGCGCGGGAGTCATCTTCACCCGCCCGAAGGGGAAGGTGAACGTGCCGCCGATATGCATCGCGTGGCATGAAACACCTTTTTTGCCCAGATAATGACAGATCTCATAGTTCGCTACGACTGTGGCGCCTGTTCTGGAAGCTATCGAGACAGTGTCCCCCAGATGGTCCCCATGTCCGTGTGTGACAAAAATATAGCGGACATCGTTGAATTCGCTCCCCTGCGCAGCTGCCGTCGGGTTGCCGGAAAGAAACGGATCGACGAGAAGAACCGTGTCTCTCCCTCGAATTTCGAACGCCGAGTGTCCAAGATAGTGGAGCTTCGCCATGGATCTCTCCTCCTTCTCATTCGGTATGCAAAGGCCCCCGAAGACGGGGGCCGGAATGCCGGGATCATTTCGGGCTTGGTGTCTCCTCTTTCGGATTGCGAGGTTCGGACGGCGTTACGGGAACAGTTCGAATGCAGAGTTCCTCAAGCTGTTCCACAGGTACGGCGGAAGGTGCGCCGGACATGAGGCATTGCGCTTTCTGCGTCTTCGGGAACGCCATTACATCGCGTATTGAAGTCGCGCCCGTGAGGAGCATCGCCAGTCTGTCCATTCCGAGAGCGATTCCTCCGTGAGGAGGCGTACCGGAAGAAAGCGCGTCGAGGAGAAAGCCGAACCGCTCGCGCGCGGCTTCTTTTGTGAAGGAGAGGCAGGAAAAGATCTTTTCCTGAATGAGTGGATCGTGGATCCTTATGGAACCTCCTCCAAGTTCATTCCCGTTAAGAACACAGTCGTAGGCTCTGGAACGCACCTCCCCGGGGGCGGAATCCATGAGCGGGATGTCCTCAGAACACGGAGAAGTAAACGGATGATGCACCGCGCTCCAGCGCCCTTCTTCTTCATTCCTTTCGAAGAGCGGAAAGTCGACGACCCAGAGGAACTCCCACGCGCCCTTCGCGACTAGACCGTGTTCGCGGGCAAGCTCAAGACGAAGCGCGCCGAGGATCTCGGAAATCTCTCGACGGTCGGCTGCGGCGATCACGAAGAGCGCGTCCCCGTCCTCGATGGAAGCCGATTTCCTAAGCAGCGACTGTCCTGCCTCGCCGAGATACTTCACCAACGGCCCCTTCAGTTCTCCGTCCTTTATCTGGAAGGGCGAAAGACCTCTGGCGCCCAGCTTCTTCGCTCTCTCTTCGATGTCCGTAAGATTCTTCCGCGAGAGCGCGGCGCCTCCCGGAAGAGGGATTCCTCGGACATATCCCCCCCGCTCCACGACTTCCCGGAACGGTTCAAAAGAACTCTCCTCAAAAACCCGGCCGAGATCGACGATCTCGAAGGGAATCCGGAGGTCCGGTTTATCGCTCCCGAAGCGGTCCATCGCCTCCCAGTAGGACATTCGCCTGAAGGGCGTCTTGATGTCCACGCCGATCGTCTCCTTGAACAAACCCTGAAGGTACCTCTCGATGAGCGCAAAGATATCCTCTTCGACAAGATAGCTCATTTCAATATCTATCTGGGTGAACTCCGGCTGCCTGTCCGCTCGGAGATCCTCGTCGCGGAAGCATTTCACTATCTGGAAGTACCTGTCGAAGCCGCTTATCATCAGTATTTGCTTGAAGATCTGGGGCGACTGCGGGAGCGCGTAGAACGACCCGGGGTTCACTCTGCTCGGGACAAGGTAGTCCCGCGCTCCTTCCGGGGTCGAGAGGGTGAGCATCGGCGTCTCGATCTCCAGGAAGCCGTTGTCGGAGAGAAAATTGCGCGTGTACATGGCGATCGTGTGGCGAAGGCGTAGATTTCGCTGCATCTTCTCCCTGCGCAGATCAAGATATCGATAGTGAAGGCGAAGATTTTCGTCCACCTTGTCCGTCGTGTCGCCGATCTCGAAAGGCAGTGGCGCTGCAGGAGCCAGGCGCACAAAGTCGCATGCGACGATCTCCCACTCGCCCGTCTTCATCGAAGGGTTGGCGGTGCCTTCAGGACGGACACGGATTATGCCCTTCACCGCGACGACACATTCGCTCCGTAGTTCCTTGGCCCGCTCGTGCACATCCGGAGTGAGTTCCGGATTGAACACTATCTGAACAGCGCCGGTATGATCCCACAGCTCGATGAAGATAAGTCCGCCGAGATCCCTCCTGCGTCTGACCCATCCGTTGACGACGGCCGGCGTTTCCTCACCGTTCTTCCCGGAGACATTACCGCAATAGACCGTTCTTTGCCACTCTTTTTCGAAATACCGTTGCGCACTTTCCATGAAGCGTTCCCTCCAGGAGCCGTTTACCCTTCGCGGGTAGAGGTCAGTTTATTATGCAGCTCGGCGACAAGCGAGGAGAGCGGGAGTTCCCGCTGTTCGGCCGTCGCCAGATCTTTCACCGTTACCGTGCCGCCCGCACGCTCGTTCTCGCCGAGAATGCACGCGAAACGTGCGCCGCGCGAGGAAGCGGCCTTCATCTGCGCCTTCATGCTCTTTCCCCCCAGATCCATCTCCGCGACGATGCTGTTCCGTCTGAGCATGTTCACAAGCTGCAAGACATTGCGCCTCGACGCGTCGTCCAGAGCCACTGCGAAGACATCCACTGAAGGAACCGGACCGAAGGAGCACTCTTGCTGTTCCATAACCATCAGGATTCGATCCACACCGGCGGCGAAGCCAACCCCGGGAACGTGGTGACCTCCGATCGCCTCTGCGAGATTGTCGTACCGCCCCCCGCCGCACACCGCGTTCTGCGAGCCAAGCTCTCCGGAGAGAATCTCGTACGCGGTTTTCGTATAGTAGTCGAGTCCGCGGACAAGACGTTTATCCAGGCGGTAAGAGGCTCCTAGAGCGTCAAGTCCGTCCTTCACCGTATCGAAGTGATCGCGGCACTCGCCGCAGAGGCTGTCGTAGACATCGGGAGCGGCCTCCGTGACAGCTCTGCACGACTCCTGTTTACAGTCGAGGATGCGCAAGGGATTCCGCTCGAGCCGCGCAAGACATGTTTCGCACAGCTGATCTCTCCTTGAGGCGAAGTACTCGGTAAGACGTTTCCTGTATTCCGGACGGCATTCCGGACATCCTACCGAATTGATAACCACCTCGAGCCGCCCCAACCCCAGACGCCGGAAGAGTTCCAGAGATATCGCTATGATCTCCACATCTGCATACGGAGAGGCAGCCCCGAGGCTCTCGAAATCGACCTGCCAGAACTGTCTGTACCGCCCCTTCTGAGGGCGTTCGTACCGGAACATGGGCCCGGCGCACCACATTTTCACCGGCTGAGGCAGCGTCCCCATCCGGTGTTCGAGGTAGGCCCGCACCATCGACGCCGTGGCCTCCGGGCGGAGAGTGATGCTGCGATCTCCTTTATCGAGAAAGGTGTACATCTCTTTTTCGACAACATCCGTCGTATCGCCGATACCCCGCGAAAACAGTTCGGTGTGCTCAAAAAGAGGAAGATGTACTTCCGAATAGCCAAAATGACGGGCCGTCTCCTGCATCACCCTAAAGACGTGCGCCCATTTCCACGATTCTCCCGGGAGAATATCCCGAACTCCCTTTGGTGCGCTTATTTCCGCCATGCTTTCTCCTCCCGACCGACGGTCTTCAGAATCCCGCCGAAACACTGATGATTTCGCGTCCCTTCGGCACGCCAAGCAAAAAAATCCGCGCTCCGTCCGAGGACGAATACATTATGCAAGCGAGTATACCTATTCCTTCGTTTTTTTTCCAGAGAGGAGATAAAAAAATAAAAACCCGACCCCCGAATCGGGGCCGGGCAAAAGGCATTCTTTCTCCACTGCGCGGTTTCATCGCGATTCCAGCTGGAACTTGATGGCCGTCCTTTCTTCATCTTCAATCGATATTTTGGAAAAGGCCGGAATGCAGACGAGATCGATTCCGTTGGGAGCGACATACCCCCTGGCGATGGCTATGGACTTGACCGACTGGTTCACGGCGCCGGCGCCCACCGCCTGCACTTCGACCGCCCCTTTCTCCCGCAGTACCGCAGCAATGGCTCCCGCGACCGACTTTGGCTGTGACTTGGCAGAGACTTTGAGCACTTCCATAAGTAGCGACCTCCTTCGTAGGTTGACGATCTGCGCATATCGGAACGTATCCCGACGGTTCCCGAAAGAAAAAGAGCGATCTTCGTTTCGTCGGGGCGAGAAAGCCTAAGAGTCTGCCACCCGAGTTCTCCGAAAGTTTCTAAATTAGTATAATCGCAGAAGCAAGTTCTTTGCAAGGAGAGAATCTCTCTTTTCCGTTCCGGAAGGAAGATGTCTTCAGTTTTCTCTCATATCCTTCATCTCCTCGAAGTGGCGCTACTCTTTCCTAACTCTTCGTTCCTCGCTCTCTCAGGCGAATAAGGCGCCGTTCCAGCTCGGCAAGTCGATCCCGGTCGCGATCATGAAGGCGTGCATACAGTTTCGCCCGGGTGGCCTTTCCGAGATTCTCCCGTCCGCCCCCCCTTTGTTTCAGCCCTCCCCATGAGATCTTGTCCCGGCCGCTGTAGAGGTCGAAATCCGCCAGCCTGGAACCGTCCTCGGCGTACTCCAGACCTACGAGCATCTCTTTGACGAGGAGCGTCGAAAGGAACGTAAAAAGACGCAGGCGATATACCCGCACCGGCATCAGAATATGCGCAAAATCCTTCCCCCATCCTTCACCGAGGATCATTCCGATTTCCAGAGATCCAAGAACGGTGCGCAGACGCTCCGCATGCTCCATGAAAAAACCCCAAGAGTCGTAGATCCGTATCTCCATCTCGTTCCAGGAACGGTTCTCCAATCCTTCGCTGAAATACCAAAGGCCTCGACTCCGGAGGAATGTATAGAGGTCATGGTACGCAGTCCTATCCACAAGAAGCACGTCGTCGAGAATATCCGCCACCGCAATGGGGCCGTTGAGCGGCGCATAGGTAAAGCAGACAGCGATTTCGTTCTTTGCCGAACTGCCCAGAAGAGAGCGCAAACGCTCCTTCCGTACCGTTGTCCCCGGAATTCCTCCCACCGCAAGATCTTTTTCCATCTGCTCCACCACTCGATCCTTATCGCCGAAAATACGGAAAAAAAGAATACGGGGGAGCAGGCGGACAGATTCAAGCCGACAGGAGGCGTCGTTCACCAGAGCGGCGAGCACTTCGTCCGAAGAGGAAGAGACGACGCGGAATTCCCGCCGTCCGCCTTCTTCCTTTCCGTGAAGCGCGACGATCGTTTGTCCTTCTCCCGCGCAGTCCAGAGCGCTTTCGAACGAATGCATCGACACAGGAAAGGCGGAAGCGAGCGTACGATCCAAACCGCTTCGGTCTCCCTTGAGGAACAGAACCCTCGGGCCACCTCGAACTATTGAAAGCATCAACGCACCTCCACCAACATTCTAAAGACCGAACTTTCTTCTGCCGAGCCTCGCGTCGTTCACATACGCTGGATACGCAATCGCTACAACATCTCCGGTTTCGATATGCAGCGCATGAATAGCATAAAGGCCGTTCAAGAAGAGCGGTCCTTCGGGCGGATCCTCTCCGGAAAGCGGGGCATGGCCGAAAAGGTTGAAACGAGCAAGAGGAGTCTGCAATCGTTCCGGCGCATGGCTGAGATTCAGATCCAATCCGCACATATCGATCCTGCCGCTTCCCGTGAACACAGGGCTGTCCGAAAAAAACTCCCTGACGCTCTCTTCATGGTCGTGATTCCCCGTCACAAGAACAATCCGGCTCTTCTGTACCGGAGAGAGCACCGAAACAAGCTCCAGAAGTTTGCTCCGATACAGCGGAAGCTCTCCCGGTCGGAGTTCGAGTTTCACATCGTCCGCCAGATCTCCAGTATGCACGATGCATGAAGGTTCGAGAATCCGTATCAGATGCCGCATCACACCATAGAAAGTGGACGGGGTATCGGAAAAGTGAAGCAGTACTTTCCCTCTGAGTTCTTCAGTATTCATAGGGAGCGAAAGCCCCCAAAACAGCTTCCTGTAAAGCAGAAGCCACGTAGTTTTATCCATAAAAGCAACGCCTCTCTTCGCTACAAATTCTATCACGATATTTCCACTCATTTCTTCTCATGCTAGAATGGAGAAAAAATAAGCGTCCCGCACGCATCTGCGGGATCGGGGGATTCCTGATGTACACCGAAATTTGCGAGCGAGTATCTCAAGAATTGAAACTGCCGCGCGGCTCCGTCGAAGCGGTGCTTTTGCTTCTGGAAAAAGACTGCACCGTTCCGTTCATCGCACGGTACCGGAAGGAAGCCACCGGCTCTCTGGACGAAGAAGCCGTACTCTCGATCAAGGAACGTTCTTCGCACCTCGAAGAGCTGGAGGCGCGAAGAAACGCCATCATCGCCTCTCTGAAAGAGAGGGAGCTTCTCTCTCCGCAGCTTGAAGAAGCCGTTCGGAGCGCATCCTCCCTCACCGCTCTCGAAGACGTGTACCTTCCCCACCGCCCCAAAAGACGGACGAGAGCTTCTCTGGCGGTGGAAAAAGGGCTTGCTCCGCTCGCCGACATACTTCTCCGGCAGGAAGGGCGGAACCCTCTCGAAATAGCGGCTCCTTTCGTTGACGAAGAAAAGGGAGTTGGCGCCATAGAAGAGGCCCTCCAGGGAGCGCGCGACATCGTCGCAGAGCGCATCAGCGAGAACGGCGAAGCCCGAAGGCGTATCCGCGTGCTTTTCGGCAGAAGAGGAAAGCTGAAAAGCAGCTGCGTCAAGGGAAAAGGAGAAGAGGGCGCCAACTTCAAAGACTGGTTCGCCTGGGAGGAGCCGGCCGCGCTCGCTCCGTCCCACCGGATACTCGCGATGTTCCGGGGAGAGCGTGAGAAAATTCTTTCACTCTCTCTGCTTCCGCCCGAGGACGAGGCGCTCCGGATTCTTCGCGAGGTTTTCGTTCATGGGGCGGGAGCGGATTCCGCTCTGGTCGATGAAGCGATTGTCGACGGATACCGGCGCCTGCTGGGACCGTCGATGGAGACCGAACTCCGGAACGCACTGAAGAGAAAAGCCGACAGGGACGCCATCGCCGTCTTCGCGAAGAACGTTCGCGAGATCCTTCTCGCCTCGCCGCTCGGTCCGAGGAACATTCTCGCCGTCGACCCCGGCTTCCGCACCGGCTGCAAGTTTGTCTGTCTGAACCGGCAGGGAGACCTTCTCTTCAACGGAACCATCTACCCTCACCCCCCCCGTGCGGATGAGGCAAAGAGCGCCGAGGTCATACTCAAGGCGATAGAAGACTATGCAATAGAAGCAATAGCCATAGGCAACGGTACGGCGGGAAGGGAGACGGAACGATTCTTCCGAGGACTCGGGCTTCCTTCGAATATGCTGATCACAATGGTAAACGAGAGCGGCGCCTCCATCTATTCAGCTTCCGAAACCGCACGAAGGGAGTTCCCCGATCGCGACCTTACGGTGCGCGGAGCCGTATCCATAGGGCGCAGACTGCTCGATCCGCTTGCCGAGCTTGTCAAGATCGACCCGAAGTCGATCGGCGTCGGACAGTACCAGCATGACGTCGATCAGAAGGAACTGAAAAACGCGCTCTCAACGGTTGTAGAGTCCTGCGTCAACGCCGTGGGCGTCGAACTCAACACAGCAAGTTTGGAACTGCTCTCCTTCGTCTCGGGTATCGGCTCGGCGACGGCGGAGCGCATCGTGAAGCACAGAGAGGCAAACGGGCCGTTCGCTTCGAGGAAGGACCTGATGCATGTGCCTCGGTTGGGTCCGAAAACATTCGAACAGGCGGCTGGGTTTCTCCGCATACGGGGCGGAGAGAACCCGCTCGACGGAAGCGCCGTTCACCCGGAACGCTACGCTCTTGTAGAGCAGATGGCGCGCGACCTCGGCTGTTCAGTTACCGACCTGGTATCGAACCCGGCGCTGAGGAGCAAACTCGAAATCCAAAAGTATATTTCGCCGGAAGTCGGCCTTCCTACCCTTACGGACATACTGAACGAGCTGGAAAAACCCGGGCGCGATCCGAGAGATTCCTTCGAACCGTTCTCTTTCCAGGAGGGTGTGGAGAAGATCGAGGATCTTCTCCCCGGAATGCCGCTTCCGGGAATCGTAACGAACATCACCTCCTTCGGTGTGTTCGTCGACGTCGGGGTGCATCAGGACGGCCTCGTTCACAGGAAGCACCTTCCGCACGGCAGAGAACTGCGCCCCGGAGAACGCGTCGGCGTTTCGGTGCTCGAAGTGGATCTTCCGCGGAAACGAATCTCGCTTTCCATGCGTGAAGAGAGGAAAGGACGTCGCGGATGAGCGCCCCGCAGGTCGTTGTCATAGGCGGCGGCCCAGCAGGACTACTCGCTGCGGGACGAGCCGCCGAGAGAGGCGCGCGCGTCATTCTCGTGGAAAAAAATCAAACCGTAGGCGAGAAGCTCCTCCTCAGCGGAAAACGACGCTGCAATGTGACCAGCGCGGAGGAGGACATGGACGTTTTCCTGTCGAAATATGGACCGAACGGGAAATTTCTCTACTCTGCTTTCTCCCGCTTCGGACCGCGCGAGACTATGAACTTCTTCGAGTCAAGAGGGGTTGCTCTTAAGGAGGAACGCGGGAAACGGATCTTCCCGTCGGCCGGAGGATCGGAAGGAGTGCTCGCCGCTCTTCTGAACTACGTCCGGGAAGGCGGAGTTACAATCTACCGCAATCGGGAGTCTCTCAACATGGAGATCCGCGACGGCCGGGTCCGCCGGTTCATTCTTCGCGGACAGGAAGTGGAAGGCGACGCTTTCATCATTTGTACGGGAGGGAAATCCTTCCCGAAAACGGGATCGACCGGCGACGGGTATCGCTTTGCACGACGGGCAGGTCACACCATCACCCCCCCTGTACCCGCGCTCTGTCCTGTCAGGACCGTTGAAAAATGGCCTTTGGCCTCGCGCGGAATGACGTTGCGCAACGTCTCGCTCACCCTCTGGAAGGACGGCGCGCAGGAGTCGCAGCGTTTCGGAGAACTTCTGCTGACACACTTCGGAATCAGCGGTCCCATCGCCATGGATATGAGCAAAGAGATAGCGGCCGCAATGCCTTCCGGAACGGCAAAACTCACACTCGACCTCAAACCCGCTCTCTCTCTCTCCGTGCTCTTCGACCGAATCGGCAGAGATTTCGAGAAGTTCTCCGGAAGGAAGTTCAGAGACTCTCTCGGCGAGCTGCTCCCGAGAGGACTTATACCGGCGGTGCTCCGATCGGCCCCGATACCGGAGGAGAAACTGGTGAATTCGACCACCGAGCAGGAGATCGAAGCGCTCGCCGCGCTGCTCAAAGCTTTTCCTCTGACTCCGGAGGGGCTTTTGGGATTCGACTGGGCGATCGTCACGAGCGGCGGTATTGCATTGAAGGAGATCGACCCTCGAACCATGCGTTCCAAACTCGTGGAGAACCTCTTCTTCGCGGGCGAAGTCCTTGACATCGACGGTCCGACGGGAGGCTTCAACCTCCAAATGTGTTGGAGTACAGGGTATCAGGCGGGAGAGAGCGCCGCCGAACTCCTCTCTTCCCTGTAACGCCGATCGGGAAAGGAGATCGAAGGTGCCCTTTTTTCACTCTTTTCTTTGCAATAAGAGGAGGGCCGTCCTGCTTGCACTGGCGCTGCTTACCCTTTTCCTTCCGGCTCCTCTTTCGGCCTCCCGTAAATACGGACGGGTTCTGTTGCTGAACTCCTACTCCGTCGAAGATTTTTGGACGGCCGAGACAAACCGCGGAATATTTGCAGCATTCGCGGACCAGGGTATGAATGCGGAGTTCTTTGTGGAAGACCTCGACATCACCGGCACGTTTTCCGCGCTCCATCTGCCGGAGCTGCGCGCGCTCTATCGCTCGCGCTACACACCCACACCGCCGGATTTGATCATCACAACGGAGAACGACGCCGCAACATTCGCTCTCGGGCAAAGCGGCATTCTCTTCCCGCCCGTTCCTATTGTTTTTTGCTCTTTGACGAACAGATCTCTTCTTTCAATTTTTCCGCCGGAGAAAGGAACAGGAGTTTTCAGCGAACAGACGACGCTCTTTCTGCTAAGGGAGATTATACGCCTTCACCCCGACGCTCCCCGCATCGCGCTGGTCACGGACATGACACCCAGAGGCTTTCGCGATATCGCCAGGATGAATGAAGCCGCGGCGGCCCTTTCGCTGAATGGACAGCGCATTTCTCCTCTTTTTGGGTTGAATATCGATCAGATACGTGCATCGCTCGATGCTCTTCCGCCCAAATCCGTGGTCATTCTTGGACACTACTCGGTTACGAAGGAAGGAGAGTTGGTCTCTTTTCCCCATCTTCTCGAGGCGATTCAAGACGTTTCCGACCTGCCGATCTACTCGCTTATCGAAGAGGGAGCGGCATTGGGCGTCCTCGGAAGCGTCTCGGGAAGAGGTTTTCAAAAAGGGTACGCAGCCGGAGAAATAGCCGTCAGTATTATGAAAGGGAAAAAAACGGAGACGATACCTCCCAAAGAAAGCGCAGAAACCAGACTTCTTTTCAATTATGCCGGCATGAGAGAGTTCAATATATCGAGAGCATCTCTTCCCGAGCGAAGCATTATCCTGGGGGACCCGTTCCAAGGATTGCAGCAGCACGCTCCTCTCATTTTTGGCAATATGGCGCTCGTTCTCTCTCTTGGAGGTCTCGCCTTTTTTCTAAAGAAAAAAATAAGCGGGAGAAAAAAAACAGAGGACGAACTTCTTCAGCAAACGCAGTACTGGAAAAAACTCTTCGAAAACTCCCCGCAGGGCATCTTGATATACGACGCTTCAGGACGTATCAAAGAAGCCAACTCCCGTTTCCGCGAGATGTTTCGCATCCCGGCGCACGTTGCGCCGGAGAACATACTCTCTCTTCTCTCCGGAGCCGAGACGAATTTCACCGGAGAGGATATTTTCCCCGCGTCTGCACACACATCCGGAGTCGCCGCTCCTTCCAAGGAAGCCATTCTTCCAGACGGAGACGGCGGCGCACTCTCCGTCTCTTTTCTTGCGTTTCGCCTCTCTTCCATAGGGGAGGGGGAGAACTACTGCGCTCTTTTCGATGATATACGCGAAAGAAAATCCCTGGAAGCGATGCTCCGGCGCCGCTCGGTTCTTCAAGAACGAATGACTGCCATCTCCTCCAGATTTGTTCTCTTTCAAAACTTCAGGAATGCTATGGAAACAGCGCTGAACGACATCCTTTCACTCTCGGGAGCACGTTCCGCGTCGCTCTTCGTCATGTCCGACACAGGAGTCCTCATCCCCGAAATGGAGCTTTTCGCTCCCGACAAGAACGGGACGCCCTCTCTCGCCGAAGATTTTTCCGATGCGGACGACTTCGTCTGGAAATCGCTGTTGCTGAAAGAACGCGCCCCGACCGTTCTGTTGATCGATTCGGCGCCTCACAGACTCAGATACGACAACCGCGATTTTTTGCGAAGCAAGGGGGTGGGCTTGATCGCTGTATTGCCCCTCTTCGTCAAGGAAAACTTTCAAGGCTTTCTGGCACTCGTGGAACCCGATCCCAAGTGGACGGACGCATCGGACGAACCGCTTCTGACGCTTTTCTCGGACCTGATTGCGATGGCTATAGAGCGAAGAAAGGAGGAAGAGGGGCTCCGGGCGACACATGATCGTATTCACGACAGATTCACCGGGGCGATTACCGCCCTCTGTCAGGTCAGCGAACTGCGAGACGTCTCCACTTCGGGACATCAAAAAAACGTCTCGGCTCTCGCGGATTCACTGGCGGAGGAAATGCAGCTTTCGGAGGAGATCCGAATGGCCGTCAGATACGCTGGACTTGTCCATGATCTCGGAAAGCTCTATATCCCGGCCGAAATCCTCGGGAAACCAACCCGCCTTTCGGAAGCCGAATACGAGCTGGTGAAAAAACACCCCGAATTCGGCCACGACATCCTTTCGCTGCTCGATTTTCCATGGCCCTTGGCGGAAATCGTCCTCCAGCATCATGAACGAGTCGACGGTTCAGGATATCCGTTCGGTCTTTCAAAGAAGGATATTCGCCTTGAGGCGCGCATTCTCTCTGTCGTCGACGCTTATGAAGCGATGACGTCGGACCGCCCCTACAGAAAGCGAAAAAGCAAGGATACAGCCTTAAAAGAACTCATGGATCTTGCAGGTACGGCGTACGACGTGAAGATTGCGAGGGCATTCGTCAAGATGATGCGCGAACGGAGTATGGACATCTGAAAAAAAAGGGAAGATTCCGGGTTCAAAACGAACCACGGAAACTTCCCTGTCGAAGTTCGATGTTCGGCGCTATTCCTTGCCTGCGATATACTGCGCCAGCTCCACCATTCTGTTCGAATAACCGTATTCGTTGTCGTACCACACCATGACCTTGGCCACTTTTCCCATGATCACCTTTGTTGAGGGAGCATCCACAATGCCCGAGTGCGTATTGCCGATGATGTCCGCGGAGACGATCTCCTCATCGTTGTACTCGACGATACCCTTCAGTTTCCCGTCTGCCGCAGCCTTCAGCGCCGCATTCACTTCCTCGACGGTAACTTCTTTTTTGAAATGCACGACGATGTCCGTAAGGGAACCGTCGGCTACAGGCACTCTCACCGAGATCATATCCATCCGTCCCTTGAGTTCGGGGAACAGGGGAACCATGGCCTTCGCCGCGCCGGTTGTCGCCGGAACGAGCGAGACCGCGGCGGCGCGGCCTTTTCTGCCGCCTCCCTTGGGGACGTCAACGAGCACCTGCGTCGAGGTGTAGGCATGGATCGTGGTCCCCATAAGGTACTCGATGCCGAAGGCGTCGTTGAGTATTTTGGTCACCGGCGCCAGAGAGTTCGTCGTGCAGGAGGCGTTGGAAACGACGACATGCTTTGCCGGATCGTACATGTTCTCGTTTACGCCGAGCACGATGGTAAGATCTGAATCATCGGCGGGGGCGCTGATAATCACCCTCTTCGCCCCTGCCTCGATGTGCGCCGTCGCTTTTTCCTTCTTCGTGAAGATGCCGGTGCACTCGAGCACTATATCGACGCCGAGTTCTTTCCAGGGCAGCTTTGCGGGATCCTTTTCCTTGAAAAGAGGGATCTCTTTCCCGTCGAGCTTCAGGCAGTTCTCCCCGGCCTCGACCGGGAACTTGGCTTTGCCGTGGATGGAGTCGTATTTGATGAGGTACGCCATCTCCGAGGGCGGCGTCAAATCGTTCAAAGCCACTATTTCCACATCGGCGGGCTTGTTCGCCATGTAGCACCGCAGGACGAGCCGTCCGATCCTTCCAAGTCCGTTGATAGCTATTTTTTTCATTGCAACACCTCCAGAAGTGTATAAATTCCGCGCTTTCACACTGTCATATTCTATCACAAAGTGAACGGTCAGTCAGCAAGCTCCTCTCTCTGACGGTTTTCGGCGTTCGGATACGACCGGGCGATCCACCATACGCCGGCCGCCGCAGTGACAGGAATCGTAAGAAGAAGTCCGATCGTGCCCGCAACACTTCGCAGAATTTCCTGCGCAATATGCGGGTCGTTGAGAAGAGCCGTCATGTCCGGTCCCTCCAGGGAGATGAGAACGACAAACGGAAGAGAACTCCCCAGATAGGCAAGGATCAGCGTGTTGATCATGCTTCCCAGAACATCGCTTCCGACGTTGAGGCCTGCCCTCCACAAACGGCGCAAAGGGATCGACGGATCGTAAGAGTAGAGTTCCGCCATGCTCGACGTCACTGAAACGGCAACATCGAGCACCGCTCCTATTGCGCCCACCATGACGGCGGCGAGCAGCAGCCCCCGCAGTTCAAGATGCGGAGCCACCGAGAAGAGGAGCGCGGCGCTGTCGTTCTCAAGTCCGGTGAGCTGCCAAAGACCGATCATCGTCCACCCGGTAAGCGACGCGGCGATAGCTCCTCCGACGGATCCGATGAAGGGAATGGGCCAGAGCACCCTGCGCGGGACGACGAAGATGATAGTGACTATGGAAACTCCGGCAGTGGCAAGAATCGCAAACGGAACCGGAGTATACCCCTCGGCGAGCTTCGGTACGAACCACCCCAGGAGAAGGAAAAGGGAAAGAAACAGTCCGCAGAGAGCTTTTACCCCCGCTTTCCCGGCGAGAACAGCAAAAGCGGCGCACGCCAGCGTGATAAAACCGACGACGGCCGGTATCCTGTATCTATCGCTTATCGAGTACTGACGAGTTCCATCGTCGAAGGTGTCCACCAGGAAGAGGTACTCCCTTCCCGGAACGAGGGCCAGCCTGCTGTCCGCGAGCTGAAGTATTTCGATCTCTTCGCTTGTTCCCGCCGAAGGACCGTTCCGGTACGTGATTCGTATGGTTACCCGCTCCGTCTCCCAATCTCCCTCGTTTTCAAGAACAGCTTCAACCTCCCGGCCGAGAATACTTTCGAGGACGATGATGGCCGAATCCTCGGTATTCCACCTGGCGAGCGCATACATATCCGCCCCCCGTGCGGCGAACCATCCCAGGAGCGGAACCAGAACAAACAGGAGAACGGAAGAGCGGCTCACGCTTTTTACCATAATTCACCCCTTCTCACTGAACTACTGTCAGCACGACGTCTTCGACGATGCGTCAAGCCAGTGAACGAACTCCTCCAAACCAAGCTCCTTCAATTTTTCGGGCGTCGGCTTTCCATCCCCGGACCAACCCCGACCGGGGTAGTACTCCTTCAACTGCGCATCAAGATCGGGCAACGTGCCGGCGGAACCGCCGCTTCCCCGGGGTTCCTTGAGTATCCTCTCCGGAAGCGCGTCGTCCGCGGAGGAAATGCCGCAGGCCACGTTGAAGAGCCTCTTGAGATTGAAAATCCTCTCTCCGGCGAGCTGCAGTTCCTTGGAGTCCATGCTCCATCCGGTCACCCCGTCGATCCACAAAAGGATATCGTCTATTCTGGTGATGGCGAAAGGAAATTTGCACATCTTCAATGAATCGAGAACCCCCATCATGTTCTGCAGAGGGATGTTCACACTCCCTTTTCCCTCGTCGACGGTCCGGTCCATAACAGTATCGATGCCGAACTCAGGATAGGTCATACTTCGCTCGAAGGAGTATGAAAAACCCGAAAGATGACAGGCACCTCTGTTAGACGTCGCGTACCCGGTAGCAAGGCTCTTGTAACAGCGAGGGTCGTGTGCCGGGAAGTCCATTCCTTTTGAGTGGATCGCGTACTTTTCCGCCCCTTTTCCTATATGCGCTGCGGCCTTCCTGGTTCCTTTGGCTAGCAACGCGCCGATCCCCCTTTGCGCCACGATATCCGAGAGAAGGCGCACCATAGCATCGCCGTCCCCCCAGAGAATCGGATAACCGATTTCATCTTCCGTCAGAATGCCTCTTTCGAACAGCTCCATGGCGAAAGCAACCGCCGAGCCTCCGGAAATGGTGTCGACGCCCATCCTGTTGCAGAGGTCGTTACCGCGCCCGACTGCCTTCAGGTCGTTGATAAGGCAGTTGCTCCCCAGCATGCCGATCGTCTCGTATTCAGGCCCGGCGCCCTTTACTCCATCGAACTCGACGTCCCTTCCGCAGCGTATCGGGCAGGACATGCACCCCCAGTTTCCCGTCAGAATCGACTCGGCCATAGCCTCTCCGGTGATGGATTTAACTTTTTCCGACCAAGAGCCCATACTCCAGTTTTTCAAAGGAATATCGCCGTTCTGCTCCGCCAGCGCTACTCCTCCGGCGGTGCCGAACCGTGTCATCGCCGGGAGCTTTTCCATATAGTACCTGGATTTCTCCGCCGACTTCGCACGTACCGCTTTCTCGTCCGCCATCGATACCTTCGCACTGCCGCGGGCGACTATCGCCTTCAGATTTTTCGAACCCATCACCGCCCCCATGCCGCCTCTGCCCGCCGCGCGGGCGTTTCGTCCGTCGTGCATGATATTGGCCAGCAACGCCATCTTTTCCCCGGCGGGGCCGATACAGGCGACGCCCGCAGGTTTGCCTTCGCGCTCCAGCAGCATCTCCTCGGTCTCGAACGTGTCCTTTCCCCACAGGGAGGACGCGTCTCGAATCTCGATCTTTCCGTCGAGAAGAGCAACGTACACAGGAGACGATGCCTTGCCAAGAAAGACGATCCCGTCGACCCCCGCTTTTCTCATGTGATACCCGAAAGCCCCCCCGCAGTCGGATTCGCCGAACATATCGGTAAGAGGAGATTTGGAGACTACCTGATGACGCCCCGATGTAGGTATTCCCGTCCCTTGAAACGGGCCGTTCATGAAGATGAGCGGGTTTTCGGGTGCGAGCGCATCGAAAAGGGGCGAGCCGTACTTGAAAAGGAAATACGTCCCGAGGCCGGAACCGCCCAGATACTTTCGAAGAAGCTCGTCCCCCGCGGGAAGTATCTCGGTCGTGGATTTCGTTAAATCGATCAGAGCTATATTCATCTCCATTCGCAACCATTTCCTTTCATCATATATGCTAAGAATTCGGCTAAAACGGCGGCCGACTTTCAGAGCAGCATGGCCCCAGCCACACCCGCCGCAAGGAGAAGCAGCTGAGGGAAGCGATTGAAAAAACCGACCCTGCTCAAAAGAAAAGCTCCGGCGACCATGACCCAGAGCCTCCAATCGTTTGCCAACGGTCGAACCACAACCCAGAACGCCGCGAAAAGCATCCCCGAAACCGCCGGACGGAGAGCCCGCTGGACTCTGTCCACTCTCTTTCTCCATTTTCCCGAAGCTCTGGAGAGAAGAAAGAGCGCCGATACGAGCAGAAGAAGAGGCGCTCCGATGACGGAGAGTGTTGCGGCACAAGCGCCTGGGAGCCCCGCAATGCGATAGCCCACGAATGTCGCCGCATTGACTGCGAGCGGCCCCGGCGTCATCTGCGCCAGAGAGACAACTTCTGCAAAACCTCTTTCAGAAAGCCATGCCCTGGAGACGACAAGTTCGTAATGGATAAAAGGTATGGTCGCCAGCCCGCCTCCGAACGCGCCAAGACCGATACGAGCGAAGACCAGCGCAAGAGTACCGAGCACGTTCATACCTGCCCCTCTTCCCCGAGCAGCAGGCGAAACGCTATCCCCGCTCCAAGTGCAAGAAAGGGATGCGTTTCCGTAGCTATCAGGAGGACCGCTACTGCAACAAAGACCAGAATATCCTTCCATCCTCCCGCGCAGGAGATCCGGGTCATACCGTACACCACTCTGCCGATGATCACGGCAACAGCCCCGGCGGCGCCGAGAAAGAACGCACCGAGCCACGGTTCATGCGCCCATTGAAGCAAAACCTTCGAGAGCAGCAAGATCGTCAGGAACGGTGGAAAGGCAGTCCCGACGATCCCGCAAGCAGCTCCGGCCGGGCCGGCAAGCCGTTTCCCGGCCAAAAAAGCCATATTCACGGCAACGGGTCCTGGAAACGCGGTCGCCAACACCATCATATCGGCGATCTCCTCGCTCTCAAGACGCTTCGTCGAACGGAGTTCCTTTTCTATGAATCCGAGCATGACCAAGCCACCTCCGAAGGTGAATGCTCCTACTCGAAGAAAAAGAAAAAAAATCGAAGAGAGGGACATGGCACAATCCTCCGGAATCTTTGGTTCGCACGCCGGGCAAGGGACTCCCTCCCCGAAGAAGGGAGCCTCTCTCCCGGGTTCTCAGGCGACAAAATGCGCAAGAAGCTCGCAAAGCTCCTCCTGAATCATCTCGTTGTACTTGCCCCGCCGGTAGCCGAGCGTCAAGGCGCTCCTCTCTCCCGCGTCAAGATCGCGCATTTCTTCCTTGAGCGCCTTCGGTAGTTCGACGTAGCTCCCCTTCAAGATCATTGCATCGTCGAAAAAGAGGAGGGTCGGAATTCTCGAGGAACCTGTCAGGGCTTCAAGTTCCTTTTCAAACGGGGACCTCGGAAAGATCGCAAGTTCGATCTTCGAATTCAGTTCCTTCATCCGCCGCACAAAAGACATTGTCACCACCGAGTCCGGGCAGTAAATCTCCGCGAAAGCGGCCAGTTTGAGAGGCTGATTCACACGGCGGACACTCTCTTCGAACGCCGGAGAAAACTCCGCGCGCGAACATGCGCGCCGCTGCCTGTCCCGCTCTTCCTCGTACCCTTTTTCAAGATACTCGTCGAACGAATACCCCTTCGTAAAATCGATCACACGCTCCACCCCGCATTCTTTACAGTATGCAGTCTATATTACCCTTCACGCTCGTTTTTCTCAAAGGGCTTTTACTGGAAGTTGCGGCCGGAAGAGATCCGACGGGAGAGTGGTCGTTCTTTCGGCTTCCTGCTCTTTGTTCACGAATGCAGCTTCCCCCTGAAGAAAGAAAAGAACACGCCTACGCAGCAGAGCAGAGAAGAAATACTGAAGCAGATACGGGTCATTACGAGGAACAGATCGTACCGCTCGGCGGTGATGCGTTCCTCACCCAGAAAGAGGGCAAAAACAATCGTGATTACGGCCATGCTCGTCATCTGCCCGAGCACTCTCATGGTTCCCACGGAACCTGAGGCGATGCCGTAGTATGCGGCGGGGACCGATCCCATGATCGCGTTCATGTTCGGCGAGGAGAAAAATGCGAATCCTACCCCGAGCAATACAAGAGCGGACACGATCAGGGGCAACGACGTCGTCCATCCGAGAAAGATGAAGATCCCCAGCCCGAACGCTGTAAAAAGCATTCCCCCCGAGGCAAGGAGGCCGGGCTCGAGGCGGTCTGAAAGCTTGCCCGCGAATGGAGAGAGCAGCGCCTGCAGAACGGGCTGCACAATCATCACCGTACCGGCCTCCGCAGGGGTCATTCCCTTGATGTATTGAAGATAAAGACTCAATAAAAACGCGACGGAATAGGTTGCCGCGTAGTTGATGAGAGCCGCGACGTTGGAGAAGGTAAAAACACGGTTTCCCGAAAAGAGCCTGACGTCGAAAAGGGGATTCTCGGCACGCACCATTCTTCGAAGAAACAACAGGAAGAAGACGGCACCTCCCCCCATAAGCCCGGCTCCTTCGAGCGAGGGGAGAACGGACGCTCCGTACATAAGCGCCACAAGAGAGATACCGTACAGGATTCCGCCGTAGACGTCGAGGCGCTGCTCCCGCGCCTCGCGCCATTCGAACCGTATAGAGCGGGACATGATGAATGCGAGCAGTAAACCGAGCAGGACGTTGGTAAAAAAGACCGCCTTCCACCCCCAAAAGGCAATAAGCACGCCTCCAAAAAACGGCCCGGCCGAGGAGCCCGCATAGACAGCGGCCACATTCACGCCAAGAGCCTTACCACGCTCCGAAGAAGGAAAAACAGAGGTGAGAATGGCCATTCCCATTGTAAGCATCAATGCTCCCCCGGTTCCCTGGACGGCCCGGAGAAGAATAAACACCGGCATGCCTGGGGCAAAGGGACAAAGCAACGTGGCAAACGTAAACGCCCAAGTCCCCCAGAGGAGCACAAGCTTTCTTCCCCAAATGTCCCCCATCTTTCCCGCAGGAACTAAAAAGACCGCCGAAGCGAGAAGGTAGGCGGTCGCCACCCAGCTCAACCACACGGCGCTCGCGCTGAAATGCGCCTGAATAGCGGGGAGCGCGATATTCACCGCCGAGAGCATGAACGGCGGCAGAAATGCCGCCAACGCAGTCGCGGCAAGGACGACGTTCTTCGATCCTTGAATACGTTCCGGTACGCAAGATATCATCGAAAACACTCGCTTTTTTTAAGGAATTGGGCTTCGGGGAAGAGTATATCCTATATTCTGCATTTACGATACGGCTGCGCGAGGGAAACGGTACGAATTCCCCGTTCGCCCCGCGCAGTGTGTGCGAACAGAATCGCCTATCCCAGGTTCAGACCTTTCCGGAAGGCTCTCTCGTTAATTTCAAGCGCGTGCGGCGGCACGCATGCGCGAAGCGTTGTACTCCACTCCGCATCCGCAAGCCCGAGGCTCTTTACCACTGCGCCGAGAAGCACAACGTTCATCACCTTCGGATTGCCCAATTCCGCGGCGGCCTTCGCCGCTTCGACAAGAAGCATGCGGGGCGCGGCTTCGGCAAGTTTTTTCTCCAGTACTTGCGGATACACAGCCTGTCCGAGGATAACGGGCATGGGGTAGATCTCATGATTATTCACGATAAGCACGCCATCGGACGACAAGTAGGAAAGCCAGCGAAGCGCTTCCATCTTTTCGAAGGCGACGAGGACATCCGCCTCGCCCGTCCCCATCACGGGAGAGTACACCTTTGCGCCGTAGCGAACATGCGTCGAGACGCTGCCGCCTCGCTGCGCCATCCCGTGAATCTCCGACATCTTCACGTCGTACCCGAGGGCAAGAAGTCCTTCCGAGAGGAGCTTGCTCGCGAGAATCGTCCCCTGCCCTCCTACCCCGACAAGGAGGACGTTCTTTCCATTGTTATTCATGGAGTGCACCTTCCCTCGAAATGGCCTGTTTCGGGCAAACCTGCACGCACAAGGTACAGCCGTTGCAGGCAACGGAATCAATGAGAATCCGGCCTTCTTGTTTCGTAATCGCCGGACAGCCGAGCTTGAGGCACGAAGAGCAGAGAACGCATTTCTCCGCGTCGACGACGCAGTGGAGAGAGTCCCTCGCTTTTTGAATCTCTTTGATCAATGCGCAGGGACGTGTCGTCACGATCACCGAGGTCTCCTCCGCGGCATACGCGGCGTCCACAGCCTCGCGGCTCGCCTTAAGGTCGTACGGATCGACGACGTGAATGTGATTCTCCTTCACTCCGCAAGCGGCGCAGAGACGAGGAATGTCGAGGGCTGCCGTCTCCTCCCCCATGAGAGTTCTTCCCGTGCCGGGATTCTCTTGCTGTCCCGTCATCGCGGTAATCCGGTTATCAAGGATGACGAACACGCCTCTCGACTTGTTCACCACGGCGTCGACAAGGCCCGTAATCCCGGAATGGAAAAAAGTGGAGTCGCCGAGGATGCCGAAGACCTTCTGCGAACGGCCGGCCTTTTCCTGCGCTTTCTGGAAGCCGATGACCGCTGAAAAACCCGCCCCCATGCAGACGGTGCTCTCGCCGACATTGAGCGGGGGCATCGACCCGAGTCCATAGCAGCCAATATCCCCCATCACAACCAGCTCTTTCTTCTTGCTCATCGCAAAAAGCAGGCCTCGGTGCGGACATCCTGCGCAGAGGAGCGGCGGGCGGTTCGGCGGTGTGATTCCGGTATCGGGTCCGGAGGCGGGCTTTGTTCCGAGAATCGCTTTCGCTATGAGAGCGGGAGAGAGTTCATCGACCAGAGGGAGCGCGTCCTTCCCGGAACAGGCGATGCCCATTCCCCGTACCGCGCCCTCGATAAACGTGTCGTTTTCCTCCACTATCCAGAGATTTTCAACCTTCGAGGCAAAGTCCCGAATGGCTTTCTCCGGCAGAGGCCAGGTCATTCCCAGTTTCAGAAAGCTCGCCCTGTCCCCAAGGGCTTCTCTGGCATGCTGCCAGCCTATGCCGCTCGCGATAACGCCGATTTCTCCGCTTCCCTCCTCGGTCGAGATAAACGGCGACGTCTCGTTGAACTCCCGCAGCTCCAAAAGGCGCTTCTCCACAATATAGTGCTTCGCCTTGGCGAAGACGGGAAGCATCGCATTCTTCGCCGGATTGCGGGTATACTCCCGGACGGGACGCTCCACTCGCTCCCCCGTCTCGACGACGCTCTTGCTGTGACAGATACGCGTCGTCACGCGAAGAAGAACGGGTGTGTCGAATCGTTCGGAAATATCGAAGGCGGCTTTCATGAAATCAAGACACTCCTGGCTGTCGGAAGGCTCGAGCATGGGCAGTTTCGCATGGAGCGCGTACCACCGGTTGTCCTGCTCGTTCTGCGAGCTGAAGAGTCCGGGATCGTCGGCATCGACGATGACAAGACCTCCGTTGACACCTATATACGACATCGTAAAAAATGGATCCGCAGCAACATTCAAACCTACGTGCTTCATAGCGCACATCGCCCTGGCCCCCGCCATGGAAGCTCCGGAAACAACCTCAAGGGATACTTTTTCGTTCGTGGACCACTCGGAATAGATCTCCTTATACCTGGAGACATTTTCAAGAATTTCCGTGCTCGGCGTTCCAGGATAAGCGGCCGCCACGTGACAGCCCGCTTCCCAGGCGCCTCGGGCAATAGCCTCATTGCCGGTCAGCAGTTCCCTCATCTTCGCTCCACTCCTTCCGAAAAACCGCCGTCTTCTCAAGAAAATGGGCGACGGCTATATGATAATAATTTTTTATCACATCTTCGCGTCTTTCGCAACGGGTCCGGATTCCGAGTATTCATCTTCCGAGGGGAAACCACGTTTGGGGAGCGTTCCTTTCTGTTTCGCGCGCAAAAGCAGAGCATGCTCACGCCTTCTTCAGGTATCGATAGACCGTTGCTTCAGATACGCGCAGACGTTCCGCCACCTTTGCGACAGCACCCTTCATAGAAAAAAGATGGCGCGTTTTGAGCATGCTCACAAATCGAATTCGCTCTTCCGGAGACATTTCGGCTGGATCCGCCGAAAATTCGGAGGAGGCCTGTTCGATGAGCACATCCATCAGGCCGTCGAGATTGGAATGCGATTCTCTCTCCAAGACGGCTTCAAAGGGCGGGTCCTCGTTCGTCCGTTCCGCAAGATCCCGCGAGAGCCCGTTCAGCATCCGAATTTTCTCATGGAGCGTGTCGTGAAGCTTGATTAAGTTGGTCACATCGTGATTGGCGCAAATCATCCCTCGCAGCTCCCCCTTTTCGTCCTTGATGAAGAAGGTGTGCGACTCGAGAATGCGATTATCCTTCGTCCTGTCGACATGCGCCACCATATCTTCGACGTATCCGCCGCTCTGTATCAGTTTGATGAAGGTGGGGGCATACTCGGACATCGTGCTTCCCACGGTTCGGCCGCTGATATGCCCGTTCCGTATCGCCACGATGGACGACTCGGGACGCGAGACGTCGTGGAGTACAAGCTCGTACTCCGGCCCGCAGACTTCGGCGAAAAAATCAAGAATAGGTATGTATTTTTCCAGAAAATCTCGGTTTCCGGAAGAGCTTGGCGTATCGATTTTCATCACATGTTCCTTCCCTTCGAAGAATGAAGCCTCTCTTGATAAAAAATTCATATCACGTCCGGGGGAATCTGTAAAGAAGTCCGCCGGGTACGTATTGACACCCTCCGGAAAGGGGCGTATCATTACCCGAAACTTTCAGACGCCCCTTTCGGGGAGAAGGCTGGTTTGCATGTTCTCAAGACGTGGTGCGATTTGCGGGTTTTCCGGATTCTCCTTTAGCTACGGCCGTTGGTATTATTCCGCCGACGGTCGCTGTTCGTATCGGAACCGGTGCACCCGCAGCCAGTACGTCTTCGGAGCAGTGTAGCGCAATACCGTCGACGGAGAATCGCAAAAGGCCGGGCCCGGTTTCGGGGACCCGGCCTTTTTCTGTGCACATACGGCCCGTAGAAAAAAGCCAAAGGAGGTTAAACCATGAAAAAAGCGACCACACGTACACATTCACCCGCGCTGGAGACAAAAGAACACGGAAGAGGCGTTGAGCGTCTTGTCGGTTTGCTCGGAGACCCTGTCGCCCATACCCTTTCCCCCGCCATGCAGAATGCGGCATTTCAGGCTCTCGACGCACACTGCCGTTATCTCGCATTCCGGGTTTGCGCGGAGAACTTCGAAAGCGCGATACAGGGACTGTCCGCTCTTGGCGCGGTGGGGACGAATATTACAGTCCCTCACAAGGAACGAGCATTTCGATGGGTGCGCCGTCTGGACCCCTCCGCAGCCGGGACGGGAGCCGTAAATACGGTTCTTTTCAGCGAAGAGGGGGCAGTCGGTTACAACACCGACGTCGCCGGCATCAGGACGGCGCTTGCGGCGCTCTCTCCCCGAAAAGACAGCGCGCTCATCCTCGGCTCGGGCGGCGCGGCTCGTGCCGCCGTCTGCGCACTGCGGGACGAGGGATTCGCGCACATAGGAATAATGAACCGTACCCGCGAACGAGCCGAAACGCTTCGCACACAGTTCTTTCCAACATCCCCGCGGAAACCGCCGACATGCGAAGTGCTCTCGTTCGGCGAGGCCCCTTCCTTCACCCCCGATCTCCTTGTGAACACGACCTCGCTAGGCATGCACGGAGCACCCTGGCCTGAGGAGCTGCTCGATACCGTAGTGTCGGCGGCGAAAGGAGGGGCCGTCCTCGACCTCGTCTATGCTCGGGGCGGTGAAACACCTCTCTGCGAACGCGCTCGCATCTCGGGCATACGGGCTCTCTCCGGACAGGAAGTGCTGCTGCATCAGGGTACGGCGGCCTTCAAGCTCTTCACCGGAATGGCCGCTCCTGTGGAGGTTATGAGGGAGGCTTTGCGTAAAGCGACATCATGAAGTCAGAAAAAAGCCGCAAAGCCTCGCACATCCGAGGAGGCGCCTCCGAAGCGGCATTCGACTACCAACGTCCAACATTGCCTTCACAAGGCGGGAGAGGAGCGCGCGTTGCGTCATTTACTCGGCGAGCACACTTTCGAAGGCCTTTAAAAAGTCCCCGATCTCATCCCCTGTTATTACAAATGGAGGATAGAGCCGGAACGTCGACGTCAACTGGTGGAAGTCCTGGAGGAACCCTTTTTCCACAAGTCGTTTCGACATTCCGGCGCCCCTCGGGGCTGCCTCCGGAGTCAGCTCCGCGCCAACCATGAGCCCTCTGCCCCGCACCTCCCGAATACAGGGGAATCGTTCCTGTACCCTGCGGAGCCCTGAAAGCAGGAGTTCCCCCATTTCCGCGGACCGTTCGACCAATCCTTCATCTCGAATCGCGCCGATCACTTCCGCTGCGATTCTCCCGGAGAACGGCGTGTTCTGGTGCGACTGGACGTGCCTTCCCATAACGGAAAGCGCTCGTTCCTCAACCTCTTTCTTCGTAACCACCGCCGAGACGGGCAGGCCGCCTCCTATGGCCTTGCCGACGACCAGAATATCCGGAACGATATTCTCGTGTTGGAAGCCGAACCATTTGCCTGTCCGGCCCATTCCCGTGGTCACTTCCTCGGAGATGAAAAGCGCCCCGAGGGAACGGGCATACTCCTTGAGCCGCGCGCCGTAGCCAAGGGGCGGCACGAGGATGCCGCCTCCGAGAAGCGGCTCGTAGAGAATCGCCGCAGGCCATTTTTCGGGCGGCAGCTCTTCAAGAACGTTCAGACAGGGGAACTCCCCGTCGCCGCACTCCGCAAAGAGAGCACAACGGGCGCAGTGCGGCGCCGCAACACGCAGGGCATTGCCCGGTTTCGGCAGGTACGAAGCGTTGCGCCCGGCTTCGGATAGCGAGAGCGCGTAGACGGTTCCACCGTAGTACCCCTTTTCCGCGACGACGACTCCCGTCCTTCCTGTCGCGGCATGCGCCATTTTGAGCGCAAGTTCGACGGCTTCGCTCCCCGAACTCAGGAAGACCGCCAAGTCGAGTTCCGGCGGCAGAATCGAATCAAGCTCCCCGAGACAGTTCTCTATCTGCTGCGTATCGAACGCGGCCCCCGTCTGGAAAAGTCCATGCGCCTGCTCCTCGACGGCTCGCCTCAGGCGTGGGTGTCCGTACCCGAGCACGTTGCACCACGTTCCCGAGAACATATCGGTGTAGCTTCGCCCCTGATCATCGTACAGCGTACTCCCGTTTCCCCCGGCAAGACGGATGCCGTGCACGGGGTTCGTATTCCAAAGCTTCACTTCGCTATCCCCTTTCTCTCGTAGACCTTATGAAAAGCTCGAGCCAGCCTGCGTATCCCCTCTTCAATCTCCGCCTCGTTCAGCGAAGAAATGGAGAGACGGAAGAACGTACCGGTCGGATCCGAGGAAAAGAACGATCTTCCAGAAGCGACGGCGATTCCCTCGGACACAAGGATATTCTCCCAATCGACCGGAGGATGGGAGGCCATGGAGAGCCAGATGAGGTACCCTCCTCCGGGTTTCGTCCAGCGCGCCCACTCGGTAGAGATGAAGCGTTCAAGGGCGGCCAGCGCAGTCAGCATTCGCTTTCGGTAGACCCTGTGCATCATCGATACATGCTTCTCATACCATCCGTCGGAGCAGAAAGTGGCCAGCGCGGCCTGCAACAGCCCCGGAGGCGCGAGTTCGCCGTACCGGCGAATCGCTGTCAAGCGGCGGATACACTCCGGATGCGCCGCCAACCACCCAACGCGTATTCCCGGGAAGAGAACCTTGGAAAACGTACCGCAGTAGATAACCCGGTGCCCGCTGTCCATTGACTTCACAGGAAGCACCACTCTTCCCGAGTATTTCATCTCTTCCTCGAATGCATCCTCGATGAGCGGCACTTCGTAGCGAGAACAGATCGAGAGCAAGCGCTCCCTGTGGGCCTGGTCCGTGGTGATCCCTGTGGGGTTTTGAAAGTTAGGCATTGTGTAGATCAGATGAAGGGGGGATGTACGGCAACGGTCCTCAAGAACGTCAAGATTCATCCCATCGTCCGCCATCGGGATTTCCGCTATGTCAAGTTCATACTGCCTGAGGAGCGGCAGAATATCTCCGTAGCAGGGCGACTCCACCGCGACTGTTTTTCCTGGCCGTGCGGCCATTCGGAGCATGAGATCAAGGGCATGCTGCGCCCCGTTCGTTATCAGGATCTCCTCTCGTGTCACGGAAATACCGTGCGTCCTCATTCGAACGGCAATCGCTTCACGAAGCGGTTCGTACCCCTGCGCATCCCCGTAGCCGAGAAGAGAAAGGCCGTCATCTCGGAAGACTCTTGAAAGAGAAGCCCGGAACTGGTCGGCGGGAAAGAGGCGCGGGTCCATCTTGATGAACTCGAAGGAGATACAGCGCGGAGATGGAGTATGCTCACGGCGAGAATGTCGAGTTAGAAAAAGCCGGTACACTTCCTCGGCGGCAGGAGAAGCCACACGCGACCAGTCTATCGCGCTCAGCGGTTCCTTATCGCCGGTTTCTGCAACCCGGACACGGTTGCGCACTACTGGAGCCGCCCCTCGAAGGAGGTCCACATAGCCGAGCGACCAGAGCGTCTGGTAGGCCAAAGCGACCGTGGAACGATGCACCCGGAGAAGTTCCGCCAGTTTTCTCGTCGAGGGGAGTCTATCTCCCGGGTTCAACGCACCGTTTCTCATCATTTCGAGAAGTCGGTCCACGATCTGTCTGCTTTTTGACTGCGGCGCGCGGTCATCCACCTCAAAAAGGAGCATGCGCTCCCTCCTTTCCGTGAATCTACGCGCACTACACTACATCGCAAGTGGCTTCATCACAACTGCCACTTTTTACTTTTTTTACCGTACCACATTCGAAAAACAACGATCCCTAACGAAGGCTTTGTCAAGCCGTTTTTTCGTTGGCATGAGTACCAGAAGCGGCAGCAGTCCGCGCAGGCGAAGATGCTCGATGTACGTCTCCAGTTTTCTCACATGCTCCCGTACCCTGGGATCGTCGGATAATTGCAGCCCCTCCCTGTACTTGCGAAGCGCATCTTCGAACCACCCTGCTTGCTGAAGCGCCGCAGCTTCTTTCCAAAGCTCCAAGGCGGCTTCTCTACGCGAGGCGCGTGCCGTCTCGCTTTCTTTGCTTCTTTTCGCCGCAAGGGTTTCCTCAAGTTTCCAGACGTGCTCTCTTACTTTTGGATCCTCGTGGTATCCGAGCCCCTCCCGATACTTCTTCAGAGCATCTTCGTACAGGCCCTTGATCTGTAAGTCCGCAGCCTGCTTCCAGAGGTCGATCGCTTTCTGTCGGTAAGCTTCCTGAATTGAAGCTGGAGCCGACACGAAGCTCCGTTCACTTACCGCGAAATCGCAGGCATTCGCAGTTCCGGCAGATAGAAAAAGAAGCGCAAGAAAACATATCAGCGCGGAAAGAAGGCTCTCATTCGATCCCTGCACCAAACAGAACGCAGTTCCCCGGCTTTTGTTCATTACGCATTCACTACTCCTCATCCTTGCATGACGTCAATACTCCCTGCGCATTCACCCTAATAAAAAAGAGACGCTCCTCCTCGGGACGTTTCGGAGGGGCGTCTCTTTTTTAGAAAAATTAGCCGACGGCGATGAACGAGAGCCTGCGCGCGAGCAGCTTGATGCACATGACGAAGAGCGGAATCTGTATGAGCTGCGTTTGGAGCCGCACGAGGAGCGTCGCTGTAAACGGAACACCGAAGAGCATATTCAGAAAATACGGGACCATAAGCACGGAGGTGACGAACTGACCCGCCGCTATAGCGACCAGCAGCTCGATGAACGAATGCTCCGCAACGTGCTCCCGCTGCCGGAAGAGCCTGAGCGCCAGCGGCGGAATCGCCCCCGTAAGCGCCGCCGTCAACGTGAAGTGGGGCATGAAAGCGCCCCCCGCAGGGCTCATGATGAACCCGGCAACATCGCCGAGCGCTCCGACGACGGCGCCGGCACGCGGACCGAAGAAGAGCCCCGCGAAAATCACAGGAACGGCGCCAAAACCGATTCTGAGCGATTCGACACCCCCTATGGGGATGCGAATGCTCGCAATACGAGTCAGCACCACATTCAAACCGATCAAAAGGGAAAGGACAACCATATCGCGGAGAGCATACCGAGACTGTTTCATGAAAAACCTCCTTATGACATACCGGCACAACCGCCACATCAAAAGAGGTGCGAACCAATTGATGTGACAGCGAACGCGACTTCCCCACCGCAAATCACGAATGATTTTTCGTCCCGGGGCAACGTCCCATCCCAGGGCACTTCACGCGGGAAAACCTACTCTGCCTACCTTTGTTCGAAGCATTATACCATTCTTTACAAGAAAAACCCGCTGCACTTTTTTATTTTTCTCAAACCCGTACACAAAAGGGACGCCGGCGAACACTGCAACCCGCCGGCGCCCCTCCGGAATCGCGGAGAAAAGCCCGCCCTTTCGTCGGAAAGAATCTCCTCTCCGGGGTCAGCTTCCTTTGCGAATCTGCCCCGTAATGCGTTCGAACTCCTTGAGGACCTCCTGATCATAGACCGTGGAGAGGTCGGGAAGCACGAAGCCGAAGACTCCTTCGAGCGTCTTCATGGAGATATTGATCAGCGAAATCAGGTCGCCGCCGGTCTTTACGGTCTGGTACGTATTGCGAGCCACGGAGAGGTCGCTCTTGAGCTTCTCCGCCGAGAGAAGAAGTTTGCTCTGCTGCGTTCGAAGATACTCCCTGTAGAGCGACGCCGTGCGTACGGTCCTTTCGTTCGCCTTGACATTCGTCTCAAGCACTGTTCGCTTGCTGTCGTCACGCCCCGTACCGGCAAGCATCTCTTCAGCCTGTTTTTTCAGAAGCTGCGCCGAGTTCGTTATTTCATCGAGACGTGGAGAATACTCTCCGGAAATCTTCTCGAGCACGTGGTGGTGTGCATGAAGGTAAATATCCACAAGGACCATATGGACACCCGTGTACTTTCTTGCCATGTGGATATTCCCCTCCCCCTTGCGGAGAAGCTCCACGATTTGGAGATTTATCTTCTTGATGCCGTCCGCCGCGAGCAGGAGCGCGATGACATCGTCGCCGCTCACGCTCGCGAGAAGAATATCCAGACGCGCGCCGTCCACGCTCACTCCCATGGCGCTCAGAGCGGAAACCATTGAGGAGCGAATAGCTTCCTTCTCTTTTTTGAAACGCACAACATCCTTCTGGAGTTCCCCGACTTCCTTGTCGATTTTCGAACGAGTCTGTCTGAACGGAATCCAGCTCTTCTCCGGCGCTCCTATTCGATCCTTTCTCAGCTCCGCTATCTTCTGCTCCGCCTTTTCGATCCGTTCTTCAAGAGAACGGTACTCCCCTCTTGAGGAGTGAAACTCGGAGTCGAGGAGGATGTCGAAGACCTCGTTGAGCAACTTCTCGTACTTTTGTTTGTTCGACTGCTTGTCGGCGCCGAAGATTTTGGACTCGGGAAGCGTCTCGCCCTTCTCGAAAAGCTCGAGCGCCTGTTCCAGCTTCGGCATGGCCTTGCTCCACATCTTCGCGAAGATGGAATCGTCTTCGCTCTCTGTTCCGGCGCACGCCGGAACAAAACTCAGCAGAGACACAAAAACCATGAACAACCTGAACATCTTCATCATCATCACCTCGCGAGAGTAATCTACCACAAATCCGACATTCTTTGTTCGGAATTACTGCGTTCCCGAAAAAACTTTTTTCTGCCTCTTACATCGAGAACACCAAGGAGCGTGGGAATGAAAATGATATACTCTTCGGAAGGATGACCATCTTCTGGAGGTGACGCTGTTGAAACGGGTGAGCATACTGAATCACGTCATCGGCCCCATCATGCGTGGGCCGTCGAGTTCGCACACGGCCGGCCCTTGGCGCATCGGCAGAACGGCGCGGGATCTGCTCGGAGCACGGCCTGCGCGGGCGGAGTTTTTCTTTCATCCATCGAGTTCGCTGGCCGTTTGCTACCACGATCAAGGAAGCGACCGGGCCTTCATCGCGGGGCTTCTGGGCATTCCCCTGCCCACCCCCCGCTTCGAAGAGATGTTCGCGCTCGCATCCCGTCATGAACTCGACGTGCATTTCCATCTGCAAAGCTTTCCGGAAGCCGACCACCCAAACAGCTCGCTCCTTGTCCTTTCAGGCGCGAACGGCGAGGAGATCGTTCTTCACAGCAGATCGGTAGGCGGCGGATCCTTCGAAATCGCGTCGCTGAACGGGGCCTCGCTCTCGATCACGGGTGAAAGCTTCGAGGTCGCCGTTGAAACACCGCCTGAAAATATCCCTGCGCTGCTCTCGCTGCTTCAAGTCAGTCGCTGCGCTCAGGCGCCCGTAAAGGACACCGGGAAAATTCTGCTCCAGGCTTCCTCTCCTTGCGCTCCGGAGAAGAGCACTCTCGAAAAAATCGCATCACTTCCGGGGGTCGGCCGCGTCATGACGGCGCAGCCCGTGATGTACCCGCTGGTTGGAGAAGAGATTTTCTCCTCCGCTGAAGAGATGCTGGCGCTTGCGGAAGATCGAAGACTCACCCTCGGGGAGGCGGCGGTCGCCTACGAATCGGCCCTTTTGGGGCAGGACGAAGACGCGATGATGGAGGAGATGGAACGGCGCCTTGAGATCATGCTCGACGCGGTCCGCCTCGGGCTCTCCGGGGACATCCCTTCCATGAAACTTCTCTCTCCGGTCGCAGGAACGCTGGCCGCTGCCGAAAAAAGCGGCGCTCTCTTCCTTGGAGGCCCCCACGCGCGCGCCGCGATCCGTTCCATGGCGGCGCTCCATACGTGCGCTTCGGGCGGCGTGGTGTGCGCGGCCCCGACGGGAGGCGCCGCAGGCGTGCTCCCCGGAGTGCTGGCGACTCTGACCGAGGATATGGCAACGGACAGGAGGGGGGCCGTTATGGCGCTTTGGGCAGCAGGTGCGATAGGGCTCTTTCACGACCTCCGAAGCACCTTCGCCGCCGAGGTGGCGGGGTGTCAGGTCGAGATCGGCGCCGCCGGGGCGATGGCGGCGGCAGCCGTTGTGGAAGCCGCCGGAGGGAGCGCCGAACAGGGGTGCGATGCGGCCGCGACAGTCTTCCAGAACATGATGGGTTCCGTTTGCGACTTGGTGCAGGGAGTGGTCGAGATTCCCTGTCACAGCAGAAACGCGGCGCTGGCGTCTCAAGCCTTTCTCTGCGCCGACCTCGTCCTCGGCGGTTACAGAAGCCCCGTACCTCTGGACGAGACAATAGACGCCGTAGACGGCACGGGAAGGATGCTTCCGGAGGAACTTCGCTGCACATCCAGGGGGGGACTTGCCCTCTGTCCGTCCGCACAACGCCTTCCGCGACTCGACGTTCACAGACTCTTCGAGGGGGAATCAGAATGACAGCAGTGCGCAGCAGCGTAAATGAAGCTATTTGTCGTATCGAACTCAACAGGCCGGAGGCAATGAACACATTCAACGCGGAGCTTGCAGTCGAACTTGACGAGGCCCTCCTCGCAGCGGGAGAGGACGACAACGTTCGCGTCATCGTCCTCTCAGGGGCCGGAAAGCACTTCTCCACCGGAATCGACCTCCGAGAACTGCTCTCCAAAGAACGGCACGAGATCTCCGGTTTCTTGAAGCTGATGGACCTGCATAATCACAGGCTGGCTTCCCTGACGAAGCCGGTCATCGCCTCCGTGCAAGGATATGCCCTTGCGAACGGTACAGGGCTCGCACTGGCATGCGACTTCATCATCGCCTCGGACGACGCGGTCTTCGGGACAACCGCAGTAAATGTAGGGCTCATCTGTATTGAACCCGGGTATCAACTGGCCCGCTGGATCGGTGAAAAACGGGCGTTGCAGTATGTTCTGTCCGGCGATCTTATTCCTGCGGCGAAGGGCGCCGAACTCGGCTTCGTCCATACGGTGACGGAGAAGGAGAAGCTGGAAGAACGGACTCTGGAACTGGCAAAAAAACTGGCCTCGAAGAGCGCACTCTCCCTCCGGGCGGGGAAGACAGGCTTCGCCCGCATGGAGGGGCTCCCTCTCGAACGGGCTATTCAGGTCGGCGGCGAGGTATTCGCCGCGCTCGTCGCATCCGAAGACGGGCGAGAAGGCGTCGAAGCCTTCCTCGCCAAGCGCCCTCCCGTCTTTAGAAGTCGCTGAACGGCGCCGGAGGGACGGCGGTCTATACGTCGTCCCTCCATAAAGGCATCGTAGAGCAGCGAGGACCGCCGCCCCCCTTAACAAGTTCGTCGGCATCCAGAGGAACCACCTTGATACAGCCTTTTTCGAGCGCCTTGATGGTCGCGACGTTCCTGTCCCAGATACACACCCTCCCCGGCTCGAGAGTGAACGTATTCCCCCCGGAGCCGGCGCGCTGCTCGGAGAAGGCGACGGCTTCGCTCTCTTCGCCGCCTACTTTGATGATTCGAACCGCGTCGAGTCCCAGAACTTTCTGAATGGCGCCGAACAGGGAATCCTCTCTCCGTATCTTCAACCGCTCTCCTCTCCCCTTCGTGATATGTAGGACTGTGAGTTTTCTTTCTATGTAGGGGAAGAAAAGAAACGCATCGTGGTCGATCATGTTCAAAAACATATCGACATGCACGGTGAGGCCGATCGAGTCAGCCGGACCGAGACGCTGATTCTCGAAGAGCAATGCCAGAACGTCCGTGATCTCGCCGCATCGCATGGTTCTTCCTGCGATCTTCTCTATCGAATCCGGGTGCGTTCTCTCGTTCACGCCGATGACGAATACATTCCGGCTGTAACAGTGGACGTTCCCTCCCTCCACCGGGGTGACGTCGTCCGGATCTTCGCCGTACCACGTTGAAAAGTCCGCGTCGCGAAACACGGGATGGTGGCGAAAGATCGCCTTCACGCACGCCGGTTCCTTCACCCTGTCCCGATTGAACATCTTTCCGAAGACAACGCCTTCGCCGAGTACCGCTGCAGGGTCGCGGGAATAGAGGACGTTCGTCATCGGGAACAGGCACCATTCATTCGTACCGTCGACCAGATCCCGAAGCGCGATCTCCCCCGAAGTTCTATGTAGTTCCGCTTTCGTCATTCCGAAAAACAGGCGCTCGACAAGATCTCCCGGCGAAAGTTCAAGCAAGTGCTCCCGAAGAGTTTCCAACGTTCGTTCCGTAAGAAAGGAGCGTTCCGTATCCAAAACCGCTGAAACGACTTCGCTCTTTACTGCGTGAATCGCGAGCACGTCGCGCAGCAGATCCTCGAAGAGAAAAACAGTCGCGCCGAAGCCTTCGACAGCCGCCACCCATTTCTTGTGCTCCTCCGCCGCCTTCTGCGCGCTCGGAACAGAATCCCACGCCAGAGCCCCCACGTTCAGCGGGGTACATCGCTCTATTCCCTTACCCGGCGGTTGCATAACGACAGCGCGGAGACGACCGATCTCCGAATTTACACAAATCTTCACCCGATTCTCCTCCTCACAAACGTCGAACGGCCGAACGGAATCAGAATATGCCGGCAGTTCGCCGAACTCAATCCGCCTGATCCCCTCATCGCTTGTCCGCTACGAATCACAGGCTGCTTCCGGTGTGCCCAAGGCGCTCCGAAGCAACGTCAAGCAGAACGCGGGCCCCCCGAAGAAGCTGCTCGTCAGTAGTGTGCTCCGCGGGATTGTGGCTGATACCGTCTTGGCTGGGCACAAAAATCATCGCTGCCTTGCAGACCCTGGCAAGCATCTGCGCATCATGTCCGGCGCCCGAAACGATGCGCATCGACGAGAAACCTCTTATCCTCGCGGCGTCCTCCACGGCTGCTGCAAGTTCACTGTCGAACCGGACCGGTTTGAAACGCGCGAGAGTCTCCACGGATATCCCGACGCCTTCTTCCATTTGCAGCTCCCTCAGGAAAGCAAGAAGTTTTTCTTCTCCATCGACGAGACGCCCTTCGTCGGGGTCGCGCATATCCACTGTAAATACCGCCTTCGATGGAATGACATTGATCGCATCCGGAAGGAAGCGGAGGGAGCCCACGGTGGTTCGTGTGTTTTCCGAAGCGCAGGCGAGTTCCCGCAGAAAAACGATTATTTTCGCGGCTGCATAGCCTGCGTCGTGGCGCATCGAGACCGGGGTTGTCCCGGCATGATTCGCCGTTCCGGAGATTTCTATCTGCTTCCATGAAATACCCTGAAGATGTTCCACAACCCCGATATCAATCTTTATGCTGTCGAGCACCGGCCCCTGTTCCACATGCAGTTCGAGATACTCCGCGGGGAGCACAAGAGAAGGATCGGTTCCTCCGGCATATCCGATACGGCGAAGCGCGTCGCCGAGAAGGACCCCGTCGGAGCCCTTGGCCGCAAGCGCGTCGTCGAGGAAGATTCCCCCGGTAAAGAAGAGCGATCCCATCATATCGGGCTGAAAGCGAACTCCCTCCTCATTGGTGAACGCCGCAACAATAAGAGGCCGTATAGGGCGCATGCCCGCTTCTCTAAACGCCCTGGCGACCGCCAGTCCGGAGAGAACTCCGTAGACCCCGTCGAGCGGTCCAGCGTTAATCACCGTATCTATGTGAGAACCTATCATCAAGGCATTCGCGCAAGAATCCCCTTCTCCGTACAGAATACCGAAGATATTGCCGAGAGGGTCGATTTTCACATCGAGCGCAAGCTCCTTCATCCATTGCTGCAGCAAATCCCGCGCCATCTTGTCCTGCTCGGAGAGCGCAAGACGCGTTCTCCCTCCTGAAGGGTCGATTCCGACCTTTCCAAGAAGCTCTATCTGTTTCAGAAGCAGCGTCCCGTCGATCTCAAGACGCGTATTCCCGGGTGTTCCAACGCTCACAGAAATTCCTCCCTCCGCATCGTGCCGGCGGGATCTCGCAACCGCCGACGTTCTTCTACGCGCCGTATAGTATACTAGCAAAAAAGGAGGAATCCACGATGGAAAAAAACGATATGCCTATCACCGGCATCTGTTCTTTCGCAAAATATCCAATCTGCCCCGACATCGACGTGCTGGATGCGGATATGGCGATTCTCGGCGTTCCCTACGATCTCGGGGTGGGCTTCCTCAGCGGCGCCCGCCTCGGGCCGCGGAGAATACGTGAGGCGTCAACGCAGTACGCGCGCGGCGCACGGGGTTTCTACGACCCCGAGCTTGATCGCACATTCCTCGGCGCCCCTTGGAAAATTGTCGACTGCGGCGACGCCGACATCGTCCATGGGGATGTGCAGACTTCATTCGACAGAATCGAGGAGGGAGTGCGGGCCATCCTCGGCAGAAATGCCACACCGATCGTTCTGGGAGGCGATCACTCAGTCTCAATTCCGGTCGCACGCGCTCTCGCGGAAAAATACGATACGATCGGCGTACTCCAACTGGACGCCCATCTCGATTGGTCGATGGCGCCGGGAGGGCAGCGTTTCGGAAACGGCAGCCCTCTGCGGAGAATGTCGGAGATGGCGCACATAGGACCGATGACGCAGATAGGGCTGAGAGGCATGGGAAGCAGCAGAAAAGAGGATTTCGACGATGCCAGAGCCTACGGGAGCACACTCTTCACGGCTTCCGAGGTTCGCCGCGCCGGACCGGAAGAGATCATCGGGGCCATCAAACCCGCAAAGGCGTACTATGTTACAATCGATATCGACGTTTTCGATATTTCTTTGGCGACGGGGACCGGTTCCCCCATGCCGGGAGGGCTTTCGTATCAGGAGGTTGCAGCGCTCCTGCGGGGTATTGCGAGCCGCTTCGACATCGCCTGCGTGGACCTTGTTGAAGTTGCGCCCCAGTACGACCCCTCGGGAGCGACATGCCGAATCGCCGCGCTGACGCTGCTGGAGTTCATGGGACATATCCTCGAATACAGAAAAGTGCGAACCGGCAAAAGCGACGCATGAGCTTTCGGAGCGGGCGCTGAAAAGAAAGGGCTTCGGCGGGCTCGTGAAAATGAGTCCGCCGAAGCCCTGGTTTTGTTGAGATCTGAGAGCTGGCTTCCCGCTACTTGCGTCCCGCAAAAAGCGGAATGAGCGGCAGAAGGAGGAGAAGGAACAACGGAGAAGATGCCCCTACCGTACAGCCGTCGGAAAAATCCAGCCAGTCTTCGCGGACGGTAACGACGCTCTCGGCAATATACCCTCCATCCTCGGTGATCGCGCTGATTACGGCTTTACCTTTTCGGACCCCCACCACGATACCGGTTTGCGAAACGGAAGCGATATTCCAGTTCGACGTCACCCATCGGACGCGTTTGTTCGTCGCGTTCGCAGGCGTAATATACGCGATGAGATGCCGCGTACCATTGACGTAGACGTGTGTCGATGCGTGGTTCAGTACAATGCCCTCTACCCGGATCTCGTTGTCCACGACATCGACGGCACACTCCGCGAAAAATCCCCCGTCCTCCGAAACCGCGCTGATGACCGCATGGCCCGGGTTCAGCGCGCTCACTGCTCCCTGCGGAGAAACTACGGCCACTCCTGCGTTCGAGGTTCGCCACGTCACATTCTTGTTGAGCGCTGTATCCGGAACTACGGTTGCCGTCAGATAGACGGACTTCCCCTTCTCGGCCACAACAGTCTCCGGAGAAATGCGAACGGCTGCCACTCTGTGAGGGTTTGCATTCGGAATCACGGTCACCAGACAGGAGGCGCTTTGGCTGCCTACGGAGCCGGCGGGAGAAAAGTGCGCGGTGATAACGGCAGTACCGCTTCTCCACCCCCGCACCGTCGCATAGGCACTCTGCGGGACGACAAGAAAATCCGCAACGGAAGAATCGCTTGAACTCCACCAGATATCCCCGGCGCCGTTCGTCAACGCATGCAGAAGAAAAGTTTTGCCCACCTCCACCCGCGCACTCTCCCTGTCGAGGCGAATATCGCTGTTCGCTGCCGCAACGGATGAACCGACCAACATACAGAAAAGAAGAATACTCCCCAACACACATTTCTGCCGCATTGCAGCACCTCCGCACACTCTCTGCGTCTCAATCCGCATTTTTTCACACGGAACTTCCCTCTGCCACACGATCAAAAGGTACCACTCTATCAAAAAACCGCCGCTGTCAGGAGTTTTCACTGCAATCCCCAACAACGACGGTATTTTGTGATTTCTGACTGGTGGAGGCGGGGGGAATCGAACCCCCGTCCGACAAGGGCCGGCCGTGAAAGCGCTACGGGCGTAGTTCCCGATTTATTGTCGGCTTGAAACTCCCGGGAACAGGATTTTCTCGCCCAAGCCTCCTTGTCTTTTTTCCGGAGCCGGAGACACTCCCCGAAAAGCATCCGCCTTTTTGTGTCGCCTTACGCAAAAACGGCGGCTACTTCTGCGTAAGACGTGACTGCGTTAAGCAGCCAGTGCGTAATTGTTATTGTTGACGTTTGTTTTTGTGTCCGCGTTTAACGAGGTTCGGACGACCTCGGCCCGCTCTTCCAGACCCTCCGTCTTGCCGTCGAAACCAGTCGCCCCCATGTTCGTACGACCGTCACTTCAGTCTCGGTCGCTTCGCCGGACCGCGCGCTCAATGTCTCTTTTGGCGTCGCGTTCGGCAAGCGAATCTCTTTTGTCGTGAAGGAGCTTACCCTTGACCAGAGCCAGCTCCACTTTCGCCCTTTTTCCCTCTTTCAAGTATACTGAGAGGGGCACAAGTGTCAAACCCTTTTCCCGGATCTTTGAAAACAAGCGAAGTATCTCATGACGTTTCATCAGGAGCTTTCTGTCCCGAAGGGGCTCGTGATTGTAATAGCTCCCCTTTTCGTACGGAGATATATGCACTCCGACCAGCCACAATTCGCCGCTTCGAATAAGCGCGTACCCTTCCTTGAGGTTGACCTTCCCGTCACGCACCGATTTGATCTCGGTCCCGGTCAACACAATACCGCACTCGAAGGTCTCAAGAATGAAATAGTCATGACGTGCTTTTCTATTCTGCGCTACGGTGCGGTCAGCCATCTCTTTTCTCCATATTCAATTTTATCATCATGGTCAGCATTAGTCAATACCAAAACACCTCACGCTGCCGGAGAGCTGGAGGATCATCCGGGGAAAAAGAAAGAGGCTCCGGATCTCCGGAACCTCTTGGCGTCGTCTCCAAATATGGTCGGGGCGAGAGGATTTGAACCTCCGACCTCCTGGTCCCGAACCAGGCGCGCTTACCAGACTGCGCTACGCCCCGACACCTTGTTCCCGATTGCTCTCGGCAACGGCGAAGATTGTAACACCCGAAAGCTATCTCGTCAAACGGTCATCTCGTTTTCTGTCATCTTCTCCCGGGGTTGTTCCTCCCTTTCGGTTGTTCTTCCAGGAGATGCGACTTGAGGGGGCGCTGTCCGCTGCAAGAGGAATTTCCGTCCACCCCCACGGAGTAACAAGGAGGAACCGGAACGCGATTCCCTGGCGGTTCAAAGCGCGGATATGGGATATGTAACGATAGACGTCGCCGATAATGAACGTGTCGCTGATGAGCCAGACCCTGCGGCTGACCCCGCGATTGAACAATGCCGCGTAGTCGATCGCCATTCGCAGGCTGTCTTCAAAATCGGCAGGCCCGATGTGCAGCGCGACAACATCTTCGTTTCCGAACGGCTTCTTGATGTTTGGAAGCAGATCCGCATATTCATCAACCCATTCGAGACTGTTGAAGAGCGCCTCTCCGTCCATTTCCATGACGTTTTCAAAAAGAGCCGCTACCGGATCGATATCCTGCTCCGGGTTGTCGGCCCGTATGGACTCGTCCATCCACTGCTGCACCTGATTGACAATTTTTAGTATATACTGCGGATATTCCGATCCCGACATGGCGGAAAGAATCTCTCCCACTGTCCAGTTTTCGCTCGGATTGCTCCGGTCGTTTCTTCGCTCTCGTGTCATGCCATCCTCCATGTTTCTGATCTGAAGGAAGCATAGCACATCCTCCAAAAGGCCACAACAGGGGAAGATGCGAAAATAGCCGATGCGTGTTTTTTCTGATGAAGCCTGTGCTTCTTGACCATGCCCGCATCGCGACGCGGAGGGGGGACGAGGCTGGTTGAACCAGTCTCTCGAAATCGCTCCGGATAGTGTAAAATTACGCTGTACGACATTCTTTCGGAGGTGTACTCATGGGCATTTCCCGGCTTCGCCGCGATTCGGCGCATTTTTTGATGATCGACGTGCAGGAACGATTGCTGCCTGCGATTGCTGGCCACGAAACAATCCGTCGCAACACGCTGAAACTGGCTCGGGCGGCCGGCGTCCTCGGCGTTCCCTTCTGCTACACGGAACAGTATCCTAAAGGCCTTGGAAGCACGGATGGAGAAATTCTGGAAGCCCTACCCGAGGGCGTTCATCGTTTCGAAAAGAACACTTTTTCCTGCTGCGACGAAGAAGGATTCGATGAGATACTCGAACGGCAGCCCCGCCCCGTTACGGTGCTTTTCGGTATCGAAACGCATATCTGCGTCCTGGCGACCGCGCTTGATCTCCTCGAACGGAAACGACAGATTGTCGTCGCCGCAGACGCATGCGGAAGCCGTTCCCCCTCCCATGCGGATCTGGCAATGGACGCGATGCGAAACGCGGGGGCGCTTGTTCTCCCCGTGGAAACGGTTATTTATCATATCATGGGACGATCGGGAACACCGGAGTTTAAAGCGCTGCTCCCGCTCTTCAAGGAGTAGGCGACTCTTCCTGTCAGCGGAAACTGAAGAGAAGAAGCGCGGTTCCGAGAAGAGTTACGAGAAGAGAATGCCGTTCGCTTCTCCAGAGAACGGCTGCATCGAAAGGACCGCGAAGTCTTTCCGGAGAAAAGCTGCGCGGAATAAACCGCCCGGTGCTTTCGGAGTACCGGGCGTAGTCCTCCCCAAAAGTGCGAAGGAGGAAGTCTTCTTCGTAGGGAACTATAAAGAGACAGTAGACAACCCAGAAGGAAACGACGAAAAGAAGCAGCGCCTTCCAGCCTGCGATCATCCCCCAGCCGGCCCCGATAAACCAGTTGCCAACATACAGAGGATTGCGGACAAGGCTGTACGGCCCCCATGTCGCAAGGCGCTGCGCGCCGACCTGCTCCCCTCGGTACCTGGCGATGCATCCTGCCGCCCAAAAGCGGAGCGTCTGGCCAATGAGAACAAGAACGCCCCCTAGAAGAGAGGCGTACAGGCCGGAAGGTTCGGCCAGAAACCAGACGGCAAAAAAGAGGACGGTCCAGATACCGCCCCTCAGCTTGAAGATGGATGCGCGGAAATCAGTCACGCCGTTCCCCGTCTTCTGGAATTTCTTCATTTGCAGCATCTTCAACGGAAGGTTCGTGGTGGAAAATCTCCTCGGTCACGCCCCATCCAAGAAGACGAACGGCCACGACAACACCCATGCCGATGGCAAGGTACTCCGTAAAAAAGCGCCACGCGATCGCCGTGACTCCCGCCATGTTCCACGGAACCAGAAGACCGAAGAGCGCGGCCCCGCCGCCTTCCGCGACACCGCTCGCTCCGGGTGTCGGAACGAAGTAGAGCAGAAACATGAAAACAGCCTGTGCGAGGATGGCCTGAAGATAGTGCAACGGAAGCCCCATGGCGGCGATCAAGCAGGGGAGGACCGAAAAGATGCAGAGCAGATGGAGCATGGAGAGGAAAATCGCAAGAAGAAAAGATTTCAATCCGCATGAGAAGAACATGCGGAAGTTCAGGTTGTAGTTATCCACCTCGAGGTTGATTCTCCGTATGACCCTGAGCACGGTTTCAGGTTTTACGACTCCAAGGCGCTTCAACCAGAGAGTAAGTACTCTCCCCCATTTTTTTATGAGCAAGGGGCGCAGAATACTCAGGAGGACCAGCACCCACGAAACAACGATGAAAACAAGTACGTAGGAGAAAACTCCCTTTAAAAAAAGCTTCCCTTTAAGCAGCTCCGGTTCGATAACGACCGCCAGAGGGACGACAAGCCCAAGAATCAGGAGCGTAAGCAGCGTTCTGGTCAGCGTGATCGCAATTCCCTTGCCCAGCGGCACCTTCTTCTTATAGAGAACGTAGACCTGGAAAGGACCGCCGCCGCTTTGCATCGGGGTGACGGCGCATCCGAAGTAGTGCAGCCACGTAAGCACCATCCCGAGGCGAAAACCAATTCGTTCTCCCGCCGCCCGTGCAAGAGCACAAAAACGTGCCGCATCGCAACACCACGCGGCGCCGACAAAAAGAAGCGCCAGCGCCAGCAGGCGCACATCCGCGTCGAGCATCGTCTTCCACGTATCGGCATCGACACTGGAAGCGAGCACAAGCGCGCTCACACCAAAAGAAAGAAGCAGAAACAGAATGAGTCCTTTTCGAAGGGTCAATACAGAAGTGCCTCCTCACAGGTTCCGGCTGCCCCGCAGCTCCCGCGATCAGGGCGGTTGAAATGCGGAATCGGAAGCTATTGTAGCAGATTTTTCCATAGACAAAAGTACTTCAAGTGAAAAGAAACTGTTTCTACGGGAAAAAGCGCAGAAATATTCTCACCCGACTCTTCGCACGTCGAAAAAATTTCTTTCGACGTTGCGCCGTCGATACTACTGAATAGCCTTCCGGCCCGTCTCCAGAAGCGCTTCCATGTACTGTGCAAGCCGTTGGATCCCCGGAAGCACGCCGGTGCGAATGCGGAACGAAAGCTCGAGAGGCTTTCCGTTTTCGATCGAAGAAGACGCTTTCTCAAGCTCCCCAACAAGAGACGTCTTCAACTCTCCAACCTTTCCGTCGCCGATTTCGTTGTCGGAGATTCCAAGGAGGATCTGGCAGTTGTGCATCACCTGCAATGACCATCCGATTCCTTCGGCGGCCTGCTGCAAAAGCCCCAGCCCTTCGACGGTCTTGTCGGCCTCCAGCATATCGGCGACTTTGGAGAGCCCGGCGGAAAGATGCCCCATATACTTCGTTCCCTCCGAAAGAGAGTCCATAACAAGCTCCCTCACGGGAACGGTCTCGAATCGGGCCTCGCCGCCTCCGGCAAGGGCCAGAAAGGCCTCTTCCTCCAGAACGGTTCCGTCGACCATGATCGAACGGACAACGCGCCCTCTTCTGGCAACCTCCTCTTTCACCCCGGAGAAGAGTTCCTCCTTGGTACCGATATCCCCGGAAAAAACGTGTTCGTCCCCGTCGATGATAACTCTCATAACGTCCCTCCTGTATACGGGTATCATTCCCCTGCATGCCGTTTGCGAACGACCTTTTCGGGAGACATTGTACCATGACTTTTTTCAATGCACCCACGATATACATCAAGATCGAAATCGAAGCTGCCGATAAGAAAGCGAGAATGAATACCCTTCGACAGGGAGATGATTTTATATGGCTGAATATCAGTCGACATTTTCGATCCCCGGGATCTCCTCGCAGATCGACTGGGGAGCGATGGCGGACAAACTTCTGGAGAAAGCGCGGAAGCCTATCGAACAGTGGACAGCTCAACAGGATACCCTTGAACTCAAGATAGGCTTGTTCAACGAGTTTTCCGCGAATTTGAAATCGCTGCGCAGCTCGGTGACACCTCTGAAGCTGGAATCGATCTTCAAGGCGAAAGCGGCGGAATTCACTGTTCTTTCCGGAGTTAACGCGAACAGCGTTGTCTCGGCAACAGCCGATGCGAGCGCGGCGATTGCCCGCCACGAGATTGTCGTCTCGCAGAAGGCTGTGGCCGAAACTCGTTTCAGCAAGCAAATAACGTCGACTATCGGAGTTGCCGGCAGTTTTCAAGTCAATGTTGGAGGACGTCGTGCCGACATCGAAGTGCTCACAACAGACTCGCTTCAGACAATCGCTCAAAAAATCAATACGGCAAAGGATGCTACGATCAATCCATCGACGGGACAACCCTATGGAGTAGGTCTGGGAGTAATCGCCACCGTTCTCGATAATAAAATTGTTTTAAAAAGTTCCAACACCGGCTTGGGAACCACGACCACAGACTGGAATGTGACCAGAGGGACAGGATCGACCGACAAACTTGGTTTCTCAGTCGCCAAGGGGGCTCCTTCCAATGGAACGCTCACCATCTCGGACGGCACTAATACTTATACGGAAAACGTTGATTTTACAGTCTCTTCTGGAAGCGATACTATTGACTGGAGCATAGGCGGGACAGAGCCTGCCGCAGGGACTTCCTATACTGTTTCTTACTCCGTAAACTCGAATGCATTCAGCCTGACAGGTGACCTTCCAGTATTAACAGCGCTTGGGTTTGACGACGGCACCTTGGCCGATCCGATATATAACATTCAGGCGAAGGATGCCATTTTTTCGATCGACGGTCTGTCAGTCACCCGCTCCTCGAATCAGGTGGACGATCTGCTTGAAGGTGTGAAACTCACAATCAACGGTGCCGGATCAGTGATCATGGATATCACTCAGGATGCGGAAAAAGCCGTGACAGGGGTACAGGATTTCGTAGGTTATTTCAATGACGCAATGGACTGGCTGAATATTAGATTGACAGAGTCGAAACAAGAAAAATCGACGGACTCAACGAAAAGTGATGATTTTTATAAGAAATTCGGCCTCTTGCACGGTAACTCCATGCTCTGGCAGAGCAAGTCGCAGCTTCGCATGCTCATGACCAATCCTGTGACGGCGAAATATACGAGTAAGACAGGGAGCGCTGTCCTCGGTACAATGGCATCGCAGGGGCTAACTTCGAACTCCACATTCGAGCTAACCGTCGGCGTGCGGACAGCCAGGATAGAAGTCTCGCCTTCGGATACTTTGAGCACTATTGCGTCCAAGATAAATAATTCCTATGAGATGCTGCACGACCCTCAAGGGAGAGTCTACCCTATTCCGATGGCCAGCGCAAAGGTCGTCAACAATCAGTTGGTGATAGAAGCTTCGCCTGGCAGGCAGTTCTCCTTGGCCAGCTCCGACGGTATACTGGATACACTCGGTTTGGGTACTCCTTTCACGTTGCTCTCCCAGCTCGGGATCTCCACGGAAAGTACCGACTACGGCAAGAGCGGCAAGCTCGAATTCGATACCGAAAAGTTCATGGCGGCGTTGCGGAAAGATCCGGACGGCGTGGCCGCAATCATGACGACCGTTATGAAAAGTATGGACGAGTATATTGGCAATATGGTGGACGCAAGCCAGGTGCAAGTCGGCGACACCACCGCCCCCAAGGGTCGGATAGCAAGCCAGATATATACGTATCAATCCGAAATCACCACTCTGAATAAACGTATTTCCGACTTCGAGCGCCGCATCGAACTCCGCTCCAGAGGGCTCTACGAATCTTTCGCCAAAGCCGAAGTACGCCTCGCGAAACTCCAACAACAGGCTACTTGGCTTTCTTCGGTGTTATCCCAGTTAAGCGCGAAAACCGCCAGTAGCTAATTCGGAAAAACAGCTACTCTTCTCATCTTGAAAATGAAACGGGGCCCGTGATGTATCCTCGGAGCCCCGTTTTTTTGTTGTGTTAGCGCGCCGAAAAATGATCGTCCATTACGAATATACGCCTTACCGCACCTCGTTCTCCAATATATGCGCCAGCGTGTCGGGAGAGAGCTGCGCGAATCCGATGCGCCATGCGAGAATAGCGGCCTGTGTCCTGTCGCGTAGATCGAGCTTCTTGAGCACATGGCTGACATGGTTCTTCACCGTCTTCTCCGAGAGCACCATGCGGTCGGCAACCTCCGTATTGCTCAGCCCCTGCGAAAGCCAGTAGAGAATCTCTTTCTCTCGCGGCGTCAGCTCGTAGAGTTGGTCGTTTTCTTCTTTTCTGCGCGAGAAGGAGGTAAGGAGTTTTCCGGCGACGCGCGGATCCACATAGGGCTGACCTCTTGCTGCGGATCGAATCGCGGAGAGCAACTCGACCTTACCCGACGCTTTGAGGACAAACCCGAGGACTCCCGCGGCGGAGAGAGCGGAGAGACAGTCTTCGTCGTCGTAGGCGCTGATGGCAACGTAGCGCATTTTGTGCGGAATGTTGTTCAGTTCACGCACAAGCTGGATGCCATCCACCCTGGGCATATTGATGTCGAACAGCAGAATATCCGGTTCGTGCTCCCGAATGAGAAGGAGCGCCTCTTCCCCGTCGCCGGCCTCCCCCACCACGACAATATCCGACTCAAGCTCCAGAAGTTTTTTTACCCCGTCGCGAAAGAGCTTGTGATCATCCGCAATAAGAACCTGTATCTGCTCCATTTGGACACCTCCGTCCCAGTCTGCGAAAACACGCTCCGTTGTGCTATAGTGAATGAAGGAGCGCACGGCCCCGTGCCGAAACACCTGCGTAGGACTTAAGAACTATTCTAACACGATCACGACCGATTTTCGAGGAGGAACAGCAAGTGACGGAAAAAAATATCGCGGATCTTCCGTTTTCGATCCGAAAAAAAATGGGGCTTGCCCTTGCGGAATTCCGAATGATAATGCCCGGCGATCGAATCCTTATCGGTCTTTCCGGCGGTAAGGACAGCATGGTGCTCGCGCTGGCCCTCGCCGGTCTGCGTCGACGCAGCCCGGTCGAATTTTCGCTCTCCGCCTGCACGGTGGACATCACCGGAGGCGAAAATGATACCGATCTGTTGCGCGATTTCTGCGAATCCCTCGGGATTCCATATTTTATAAAAGCGCACCCCATCGTCGACATCATCAACATAAGAAACGAACGCTCTCCTTGCAGCCTGTGCGCGAACATACGAAGAGGCATACTGAATACCGCCGTGAAAGAAGCGGGCTGCAACGTGCTCGCTCTGGGACATAACCTTGACGATGCGGTCGAAACGGCTCTTATGAACCTCTTTCACACTGGACGATTCAAAGCCTTTCAACCAAAATACTGGCAGAGCCGTTCCGATGTCACGGTCATCCGCCCGCTCATCCTGACGGAAGAACGGCGTATCGCAAAGGAAGCCGCTCGTCTTGCTCTTCCTCTCCTTCCGTATACATGCCCCTTTTCTCTGGAAACCGAAAGAGTACGGGCAAAAAAAATCATCGGTCAACTTGCTGCCGGAAATCCGAGAATCAAGTACAATATAATCCACGCACTGAAAAGCATCGACGAAGGAGACAGATGGAGGTGCGCCGCTCGTCATGAGAAACAGCAGGTGATCGCTTCTGATTCCGGCGCGTGTGTTTCCGCGCTTTGAGAAGAATCCCTGCAGTCTCCGGAACGGTATGGCCGGATTCCCTTGGTCCTTCGCGTTCCAAGGAGTGAGAAAGCTCTTCAAGGAGAGATGACATGGGTAAAATCGAGGAACACGCGGTACCCCCTTCGCCTCCGGAAACCTCTTTTTCCGGAGGACTTGCTTCCCTTACGGAAAACGAGGAGATCGTCAGAAGGTATTTCCATTGGGATCCTCTGGACGATCCTTCTTTCGCTAATCTTATCGTCGGGAAGGGCAACATCGGCGGAAAAGGTCGATCGCTCCTTTTCGCAATGGCAAAGCTTCGAGAAAGCAATGACGAAACGCTGAAGCGAGTGGTATTTCCTCCTTCTCTCTTCATCGCCACAGAGTCGTTCGACAGCGTTGTCGCTCAGATTCCTAATTTGGAGACGCTAAAAAACGAGTCCCCGGAGAACATCGAAGAAGCTTTCCTTGCGACGAAACTGCCCGATTCCGTTATCGAGGCTGTAAGGGGCTTTCTCTCCAAGATCACGGACCCTATTGTCGTCAGAAGCAGCAGTGTACTGGAGGATTCTCTGAAATACTCATTCGCGGGCAAGTACCTCTCGACTTTCGAGTTCAACGGAGAGGACGAACCTCTCGAAACACGCGTCGCACATGTAGAACAAGATATCAAGAAGATTTACGCGCGGACCTTCTTTCCTGTCGCCGTCGCCTACCGTCTGAAGCACGGTCTGGGAGACGACAGGATGGGGATTATCGTTATGCGCGTCGCCGGAAAGTGGCGCGGCCGTTATTACTATCCAACCATGGCGGGAGTAGGCTTTTCCCGCTACTATCGCCGCTGGACCACACGAATCAAGTCCGAGGACGGTATCATCCGTCTCGTCTTCGGCATGGGTACCACAAGCACGAAACGCGGGTACGCCCGCACGTTCGCCCTGACGCTCCCTTCGCTCCGTCCCGAGGGGCAGAATCCGTTCAACATCATGCGTCACGCACAGGAACACTTCCAGGTGATCGACAGAGAACAAAAGGCGCTCGTCACGGTGGACGTCAAGCAGATATGGAAGGATATCTTCCCCTACCACAGCTGTTTTCCCGATTATGCCCAGATTTACAGCCCCGACGAGGAGGGCGGCTATTTCACTCCCATGTCGCGTCACGGGTCCGTCATCGAAAAAGGTGAAAAAGTCTGTTTCACGTTCGAAGAGTTCGCATTTAGGTCAAAGCACTTTTTCGACAGGATGAAAAAACTACTCGCCCTTTTGGACAAAGAGATGGGCGTACCGGCGGATGTGGAGTTCGCTTTCCATCCCACGGAGGATTTCGTCGAGATCGTTCAGGCGCGCCCTCTCTGGATTAGCGAACAGATATCTTCCGCGAATATCCCCAAACTGGAAAAGCGGGACGTAGTGCTCCGCGCGGACCGCATGGTCACGCACGGCGTGAAGGAGAACATACCCTATCTTGTATACATCGATCATCATATCTACGCTCAGGAGACGCGCTTTCACGATGTGGCACGAGCGATAGGTTCGGTGAACGACATGCTGAAGGGTTCCAGATTCATTCTTGTGGCGCCGGGACGCGTCGGGTCGAGCAATCCGTTGCTCGGAGTTCCCGTACAGTACAACGAAATCACCCGTTGCTGCTGCATCGTCGAGGTAGGATTTCCGAAAGAGGGGTATATGCCCGAACTCTCCTTCGGTACGCACTTCTTTACCGACCTGGAGATAGACGGCATCCTGTACATGCCCGTGTACGAAGGCGCGAAGAACAACGTTTTCGACGAGCGCTTCTTCGATTCTTCTCCTTATACCCTCGGCGGACACGCCGGGGTGCGTATCTACTCGGGTTCCTTTTCCGTGTACACCGACGGAGACAAGAACATGGGCGTGGTTGTTGCGGACAGGGTGGACGAACCCGAGTCGGTGTGGGGGGAGTAAATTTTTCAGAAGCGAAGAAGACCGCGCAAGGAGTTGCTCCGGCGCGGTCTTCTTTCTTGATTTTTTCAGAAATATGTCAGAGCGTCATTTCCCGGAGCGAAAGTTTTTCCGCAAGCTCCGTTACTTCAAGTGCCTGGGCGCTGTAATCGGGGCGTCCCATCAAACCGTAGGTGAAATTCTTCCCCTGCTCCACCCCGGGCTGATCGAAAGGGTTCACATCCAGAACATATCCCGTGAGCGCCGTAACATGTTCGTAGAGTTGGATCAAAGCGCCGAGCCGCCGTTCGTCCAACCGGGGAATCTCGATAGTCACTACCGGCTTTCCTCCCTTGGCGACGGCCGCCGCCGTCGAAAGGGCTTCGTAACGTCGCAGGGAGTTCATCGACTGGCCGAACAGATAGCCAAGCGGAACAAGCGCTTTCTCCTCCGTCTCCGGGATCACGATATCCTCCTCCGGCGCCGAAACGGTGATGACGGTAAAGAGCTTGTCGTCGGGGCCTTCGGTGTAGAGCTGGATCTGCGAATGCTGGTCGATGGCTCCCAGCGCGCGGACCGGAGTCGACCCGACGCCGTTCTTTCCCAGGCTCTCGCCCCAGAGCTGCGCGAACCACTCGCAGAACCGTTCGAGCGCATCTTCGTACGGCATCATGACCGTCATGTTTCGTCCATGCCGATAGTGCGCCACAGAGAGCGCCGAAAGAAACCATGCCGGGTTCTCGAAGAGCGAAGCGCGCTGCGCAAGTTTTTCGTCCATCTCCGCCGCGCCCGCGAGCAGTTTTCTCCCGTCGAGTCCGAGTGCGCAGGCTGAAAGAAGGCCGACCGAGGAGAGCACCGAAAACCGCCCGCCGACGTCCGATGGTAGCACGAGGCGGCGGCAGCCTATTTCGTCGGCGAATGGTCTAAGAACGCCTTTTTCCTCGTCGGTGATGACAAGAACATGTTCCGCAGCCTTTTTCGGCCCCAGCTCCACCTTCAGTCGATCCCAGAAAAAGAGGAAATTCGCCATAGTCTCGGCGGTACTCCCCGATTTGCTGATGACTATGAAGGCGGTTTTTTCGGGCTCGATAAGATTCCAGACCGTCCTATTGTCCCGAGGATCGACGTTGTCGGCGAGATAGAATCTGGGGCCGCCCCTCTTTGCCTCGGGCAATTCGTTCCAATAAGGGGGAAGGAGCGCGCCGTGCAACATCAAATTGCCCAGAGCGGAGCCGCCGATTCCTGCTTGGACCATGGCATCGAATCCACGCAACCAACCCGCCGCCTCTTCGATATCGCCGATATCTCTGAAAGGAAGGGCAAGCCACCCCACCCCGTCCCTTCCCGCGGCGCATCCCTCACGGAGCCAGGCATCGCCTTTCGCCAGGATTTCCGCGTATTTTTTCAGCGATTCCGCGCTCACCCCGCGGGGAGACACGGAATCCGCCCCGTTGTCAACCGCCATTCCGAATGATACGGTGAACAGATCGGAATCGGAACGCGTTCCTCTCGCCACTTTCTCCACTCCTTCCCATACAGCCTATTGATTCAGTTTCGAGATCTCCTCGTCGATGGCCTCCGGGTTGTATCCCACGATATACTTCTCGCCGATTCTGGTCACCGGAACGCCCATCTGCCCCGTCTTCTTGACCATCTCCATGGCGGCCTCCCGGTCCGCAGCGACATCGATCACCTCGAAGGCGACCTTCTTTCCCTCCAGATACTCCTTCACCTTGGTGCACCAAGGGCATGTCTTGGTCGAATACACAGTTATCATAGCAGACACCTCCGTAGATGATATATACTTAAGGGGAGTATATATCAAATTTCCCTCCCGGTCGAGTTTATTATATACCGAATTTCTTCCGGGATGGGTAATTGTCCTGAATTCGCGGTATAATAAATACCATCACCGGGGTATTTCACTGAAAATGCACGAGGAGGAAATAAAATGACCATGTCGACGAAGGCCTCCGTGAGTTCCGCTTTGGAGCAGCGACTTCTTCCAATAGCGGAGCGATACCGGGGAAGGAAGGGGATCACCATACCGCTTCTTGCGGATCTCCAGAGGGAGATGGGGTACATCGCTCCGGAAGCGGTGGATTATATCGCGCATGAGCTGGATATTCCGGCTGCGGAGATGTTCGGCGTCGCGACGTTTTACGCCATGTTCCGCCTCCAGCCGGAGGGAAAGCATGTGATCCGCCTTTGCCGGGGGACGGCATGTCACGTTCAGGGATCGGCGCGTATCGGGGAGCAGATTCAGCGGCATCTTTCGGTGACCGACGGCGGGACCACCTCCGACGGGGTGTTCACGCTGCAGTTCGTCGCCTGTCTGGGATGTTGCAGTCTGGCGCCGGTCATGATGGTGGACGAGGAAGTTTTCGGGCTGCTGACACCCGAAAAAGCCGTCGATGTCCTTGAATCCGTGCGCCGCGCCTCCTCTGGAAACGGCGCTGCGGACTAGCTCATGGAGGTGTGCAAGGTGACCAAAACTATCGTGAAGGTCGGTCTGGCGAGCTGCGGCGTTGCCGCCGGCGCCGTCCCGATATACGAAACGCTTCTCTCCGCTTTGAAAGGGCGCGACGATGTCGAGATAAAAAAAGTCGGCTGTATAGGACTCTGTTACATGGAGCCCATAGTGGAGATAGAGCGCGACGGAAAATCCATCGCCTACGGCAAGGTGGACACGGCGCTCGCAAAGGAGATCGCCGAATCGCACGCGGTTCGTGGAGAGATTGTCCAGAGGGCGGTGATCCTCGACCCCTCTTCCAAGGCGTGCGAGAACGAACGTATGGACAGTCAGGTGCGCATCGTACTGCGGAACAGCGGACTCATCGATCCGGAGAAGATCGACGAGTACGTCGCCCGCGACGGCTACGACGCGCTGAAGAAAGCGCTCTCCATGACGCCGGAACAGGTGATCGAAGAAGTCCTTGCCAGCGGCCTCCGAGGCCGCGGAGGGGCTGGATTTCCTACCGGGCTCAAATGGAAGTTCGCACGCGGCGCCAAGGGGGACAAGAAGTACTTCGTCTGTAATGCCGACGAGGGCGATCCCGGCGCGTTCATGGACCGCTCCGTGCTCGAGAGCGACCCGCACAGCATCATCGAGGGCATGGCCATCGGCGGATACTCCATCGGTTCGGACGAGGGAATCATCTACTGCCGGGCGGAGTACCCGCTCGCCATCAAGCACCTCAACGTCGCTCTCGAACAGGCGCGCGAAAAAGGGTACCTCGGGAAGAACATCCTCGGATCGAATTTTTCGTTCGACATTCACATAAAAGAAGGCGCGGGCGCGTTCGTCTGCGGGGAAGAAACCGCAATGATCGCATCCATCGAAGGCCGGCGCGGCATGCCGCGTCCGAGACCTCCGTTCCCCGCGAACAGCGGAGTCTTCGGCAAGCCGACGAACATCAACAACGTGGAGACCATCGCCAATATCCCCTGGATCATCCTCAACGGCGCGGCGAAGTTCTCCGAATACGGAATCGGCAAGAGCCGGGGAACGAAGGTGTTCGCTCTCGCAGGAAAGATCAAGAAGGGCGGCCTCGCGGAGGTTCCGATGGGGATGCCGCTGCGCGAGGTCATCTTCAACGTGGCGGGCGGTATCGCGGAGAACAAGAAGTTCAAGGCCGTCCAGCTCGGAGGCCCCTCGGGCGGTTGTATTCCGGAATCGCTTCTCGACACTCCGGTGGACTATGAGTCCATCAACGCCACGGGGGCCATAATGGGCTCCGGGGGAATGGTGGTCATGGACGAAACGACGTGCATCGTCGACGTCGCGAAGTTCTTCCTTGCTTTCGTCCAAAAGGAGTCCTGCGGAAAGTGTCCCTTCTGTCGCATAGGCACGAAACGGATGCTTGAAATCCTTGAGCGCATCTCGGAGGGGAAGGGCGTCATGGAAGACCTCGATACGCTCCTCGACCTCGCCTACCAGGTCAAGGAGGGCTCTCTCTGCGGTCTCGGCCAGACGGCTCCGAATCCCGTCCTCACCACGCTGAAATACTTCCGCGAAGAGTACGAGACCCACATCAGGGAAAAGAAGTGCCCCGCGAAGGTCTGTACGAACCTCATCCACTACGTCATCGACCCCGCCGTGTGCATCGGCTGCACGAAGTGCGCCCGAAACTGCCCTGTCTCCTGTATCGCGGGAGAAGTAAAGAAGCCCCACGTCATCGACGATGAAAAGTGCATCCGGTGCGGCCAGTGCAAAAAGGTCTGCCCCGTGGGCGCCATTTCCGTGGAATAAGCCTTGTCGGGAGGATTTCGAGCTGCCATGAAGAAAAATATAAAAGTCACACTCAATGGAAAAACAGTCTACGGTTACGAGGGCCAACGGATTCTCGACCTCTGCACCGAGTGCGGCGTGGAGATTCCCACGCTCTGCTACGATCCGCATCTCAGCCTGCACGGAGGCTGCTCCGTCTGCCTCGTCGAAGTCGAGGGCGCGAAGACGCTCCTGCGGGCATGCGCGAACACCATCTCGCAGGGGATGGTCATCAAGACGGAGACGGAACGGGCAGTCAGCGCGCGGCGGACCGCACTCGAACTGCTTCTCTCGGACCACGTCGGCGACTGCCGCCCTCCGTGCACGCTCACCTGTCCCGCGAACGGCAACGTACAGGCCTATATCAACCTCGCCGCGCAGGGAAAGTACGACGAGTCACTCGACGTGCTGCACCACCATGTCACGCTCCCTGCGTGCATCGGCAGGGTCTGCCCCGCCCCTTGCGAGAAGAAGTGCCGCAGGAACTTCGTCGACGACGCCCCGGTTTCAATAAAAGAGATCAAACGCTTCGTCGGCGACTGGGCGATTCGCAACGAAAAGATGGGATTCGTTCCCAAGATCGAGGAAAACGGGAAGCGAATCGCCGTCGTGGGCGGAGGTCCCGCCGGTATTTCAGCGGCTTACTATCTCAGGTTGAAGGGGTATGCCCCGGTCGTCTTCGAGAAGGAGATGCTCCTCGGCGGCATGATGCGGTACGGAATTCCCGACTATCGTCTGCCGCAGCACGTGCTCCAGGCGGAGATCGACTGGCTGCTGTCGCACGGCGTGGAGGTCCGCACCGGAATGACCCTCGGTAAGAATATCGCCCTCGAAGAACTCCGAAAGGAGTACGACGGCGTGATTCTCGCCATGGGGTGCTGGAAATCCTCCCCCATGCGCGTCCCGGGAGAGGAGCTTGACGGCGTCCTTGGGGGCATCGATTTCCTGTACGATGTGAAGACGAACCCCTCCGTCGCGATCGGCAAGAGAGTCGCGGTCGTCGGCGGCGGAAATACCGCGATGGACGCATGCCGCTCCGCCCGACGCCTGGGCGCGGAGGAGGTCTCCGTGCTCTACCGACGCTCGCGCGAGGAGATGCCGGCGGACGACATCGAAATTGAAGAGGCTACTGAAGAAGGAGTCGATTTTATCTATCTCGCCGCGCCGAAGACAATCGAAGGAAACGGCAAAGTCGAGCGTATCGTCTGCGAACGGATGCGACTCGGCGAACCCGACGCCTCCGGCAGACGGAGCCCCGTCCCCACGGGAGAGACGTTTGTCCTTGAAGTCGACACCGTCATCGCGGCGGTCGGCCAGGGAATCGACTTCTCCACCGTTCCCGCCGAGCTGCACGACGGCAGAAAAATGAAAGTGGGCAAGGACTATGAAACGCCGCTTCCCGGCGTCTTCGTCTGCGGCGACCAGCAGACGGGACCCAAGATCGCCATCGAGGCGATCGGCAACGGGCACTGGGCCGCGGATTCTCTGGACCACTATCTGACGCACGGAACGCCCAAAAAACCGTTCTTCTACGATATCGTCCGGACGGACCTCGGCCCCGAGGACTTCGCCGACGTCGAACGCACAACGCAGGAGCACGTGGCGCACGTTTCCGGAGAGACGCGGCTGGCCGCTCCCTTCAATGAGTACAGCAAAGGACTGACCGAAGAGCAAACCCTCCGCGACGCGAAGCGCTGTATGGAGTGCGGCTGCGCCGACGTCTTCGAATGCAAGCTCCGTAAATTCGCGACTACGCACGAAGTGCAGCCCGAGAAGCTGGCGGGCGCCCACGTCGAAAAGTTCGAGGACGCCAACCAGTACTACGTGCGGAACATGGACAAGTGCGTCCTCTGCGCGAAGTGCGTCCGCGCGTGCGACGAAATCTCCGGTTTCCACGCCATCGACTTCGCGAAGCGTGGCTTCGAGTCCGTACTCACACCGCACTTCTTCAACGACATGGAACACTCCGACTGCACTTTCTGCGGCCTCTGCACCCAGGTCTGCCCGGTCGGGGCCCTTATGGAGAAACGCGCCGAACGTTGGCCGCATCTGGAAGAGCCGCGGATCGTCAAGACAACATGTATGCTCTGCCCGGTAGGCTGCGAACTCGACCTGAATCTCGACAGGAAGCGTTCGCGAATTGTCCGCGTTACTACCGATCTCGACAACCCCGAGGCCCCGACCGGCGGTTCGTGCTGTGTGAAGGGGCGCTACGGCTTTAAAGACGTAGCGGACGACGGCGCCTTCGTCCCCGCGCTCAAGGGAAACTCCGCCTCCTGGAGCGACGCCGTCGCGGCTTTCGACGCGCTCGCAGCCGGGAACGACGCGGCGTTCGTGCTTGGCCCGTCCCTCACATCCGAAGAAGTGCGCGCTCTTAAGGGGTACGCCGCCCTTCGCGCTCCGGACGCACGGATGTCCGCGACTTGCGATGCGGAGTTCATTCCTCTTCTCGATGAGGCGGCGCGTCGCAAGGATGTTGTCGGAGCAACCTACGCCTCCATGACCGGCTCCTCTCCGGCAAGCGATATACGCTGCGGAGAGGCCGACGCGTACCTGCTCGTCCGAACGAACACCGACGACGACCAGCCGGTGCTCACATCCTGGCTCCGCAGGTCCGCTCGTCACCGTAAGGCAGCGGTGGTCTACATCGGCCAGACGCCGGGCCTCCTCGACAAAGGCGAAGCCGTCGTTCTGCGCCCGGAACACGGAAAATACGGCCAGGTCCTTGCTGCGCTCACTTCCGTAGTCAGGGCGCTCACGGCCAAGGAGAGCGTCGCCTCGGCCGGTCTCCTCTCCGGTACCGGCGTTCTTCCCGAAGACCTTGAAAAAGCGGCCGGACTCCTCGCCGCCGCGAAACATCCTGTGACCCTTATCGGCGCGGAGTCGCCCGCTAAAGAAGCCTTCGACGCCGCGGCGTCGCTCGCCGGAGGACGCTACCTTCTTCTCTTCAAGGGAGCCGGGAGCACCGCCCTCCTTGAGGCAATGCCCGGAGTCATACCAGCGGCGGCTCTTCGTACGATTCAGGGGAGCGCGTCTGTACTGCTCTTCGTCGGAACAACCCCGGAGAAAGCCGCTTTCGCTGCTCCCGAACTGGCCGGGAAGAAGTACGCGGTCCTGTCGTCGGCATCCTCTCCACTCTCGGAGAAGGCCGACGTTCTGCTGCCGCTTCTTCCCTGGACCGAGAAAGACGGAACGCTGAAAAATCTCGAAGGCCGCACGCTTCCAGTCCGGCGAGGCTCTCTGAACGCAAAAACAGGGAAGAGCCTGTGCGCCCTGCTGGCGGAGGCCGCATTGCCCTACGGAGGAAAGATCCACGCGAACCCTGTAGCTCGCTGATTCCGAATACACACTCTTCGAAGAGACCCAAAAAAATTCACAGGGCATCCCGCCCTGTGAATTTTTGTTGCTTCCACTAAACCATATTGACATTCAGGATACTGGCCTTTAGAATAAACCAAATATTTTTTTAAGAACACTTAGGGAGGTTGAGAAATTCATGAGGAGAATGCATCTTGGCACAGCTTTCATCATCGTCTTCGCGCTGATTCTGCTCTCCGCCGCCACGTCGTTCGCCGCGGCCCCTTCAGGAGAACCGATCAAAATCGGTTATCTGGCAACGCTCACGGGCGACGGTTCCACGTGGGGGCAGCATGAACGGGACGGAGCGCTGCTCGCGGTCAAAGAGTTGAACGAGGCCGGAGGAGTGCTCGGACGTCCGCTCGAACTTGTGTACTACGATGTTCGGGGACGTCAGGAAGACGCCATCCAGGCGGCCCGCCGCCTTGTCCACGAGGACAAGGTAGTCGCCATAGGTGGAACGAACTATAGCGGTTTGAATATCGCCATCGCCTCCGTGGTGAACAACGGCCAGGTACCCCAGATCGGCACGGCGAGCACCAACCCGGCTGTTACAGTCGACCCGAGAACGAACACCGTCCGCCCGTACACGTTCCGCCTCTGCTACACCGATCCCTATCAGGGAAAGGTCATGGCGGACTACCTCGTCAACAAGCTCGGTGTGAAGAGCGCTGCGGTCATCACGGATATCGGCAGCGACTATTCCGAAGGACTCAAGGAATTTTTCGTCGCCCGCTTCGGCGAGCTTGACGGCGAGCTGAAGGGCGTCTGGGGGTTCCGCGGCGGCGACGTCGACTTCAGGGCCCAGCTTACGGAGATGAAAGCCTCCGGGGCCGAGGCGGTTGCGCTTCCTATTCTCTATAAAGAGATGGGTCTGATCATGAAGCAAGCCGCCGAACTCGACTGGAAGCCAATCTTCATCGGCGGCGACGGTTTCAGCCCGAGTATGTACGAAATCGCCGGCGATAGTATGGAAGGAAGCTACTGGGTCTACAGCATGGACCTCAGTAACCCGCAGCTAATCTACCTTCTTTCCCGCTTCGAGAAGGAGTACGGCATTCCTGCGGCGGAGCCCGGCAACGTAGCATACGCCTACGACTTGATCACATGGGTGGCCGACGCGATCAGAAAAACCGGTAAGGCCGATCCTGTGGCGATCCGGGAGGCGCTCGAGAACACGAAGGATCTTCGCCTTGTCCATTTCACGCTTACAGTCGACAAGGAAACACACAATCCGCTGAACAAGCCTGCGGCTATGATGCTCTGGAAGAACCAGCAGCTCAACTTCCTTGAGATGTGGGCGCCTCAGGACAACTTCTAATCCGACTCGATATCGATGCTCTCGCAAGAGAAGCCCTGCCCATCAGGCAGGGCTTCTCTTGCGAGACGACGGATTCGCGCCTCTTTACTCCTTCCTTGCGATCATCGCTCCGCCCGCCAGGGCAATACGGACGCGGCGCTTCCATTCCGCCCTCTCGTTCGGATACTCCTCGCGGAAATGAACGCCCCTGCTCTCCTCCCGAACCAGGGCCGCTCTTCCCACCGCCTCGGCGGTCAGATACATTCCGTTCATCTCCAAAGCATGCAGAAGATCGAAAGCGGAGGCGATTTTCAACCGGCTCCTCATTGTATTCAATGTTTCAATCCTAGAAAGACACCTTTGTATGCTCTCTCCGTTACGCCACGGGGAGAGTCCCTGCTGCACTTCGCGGCGGAGCGAACGGCGAACTTCCGGCGGAGATATTCCGTCCGGATCCGGCCTGCGCATGGACACGGGCAGCGGTATTTCCTTGCTGCCGGAGAGAACGGTTGGAGACGGCTCATCCACGGCCGTCTTCCCCGCCCTGAGGCCGAAAACGAGAATGCTTGTCAGCGCATTCCCTCCCATACGGCTCGCACCGTCGACGCCTCCGGAGGCTTCGCCACAGACGAAAAGACCGGGAAGAGAGGTCCTCCCCTCGGAATCCATCGGAACGCCTCCGGTGAAATAGTGCTGCACGGGACTGACCTGTACCGGCGCGGCGCGTTTTTCAGGAGGAAGATCGAACATGAGGGATACCCTGACGTCCGGGATCGAAAAATCCTCCTCTCGCAGCCGCTCCAGATGAAGCAGCGTCTTCCCGCCGCGTGCGGCATGTCCAGCGAGCAGCAATGCGGCGCGGTCGCGCGCGAAAAGATTCGCTTCCTTGCCTGTCGCAACACCCCATGAAGGGAAGGCCTCCTTAATATACTCTCTCCCGTTTTCATCCGTCACCGGGAGATAATCGATTATGGTGAGTCCCACCATCCATACAGGAAACCCCTCTTGATCCCATCCCATCGGGTAAAACTGAACGTATTCCATATCCACCAGTTCAAGACCGGCCTCCAGGGCAAGCGCATACCCGTCGCCCGTCATACGTAGAGGGTTGTCCGTCCGTTCGTAGATCGCACCGCCACCGCCTGTCGCCAATATAACCGAGGATGCTGCGAAAGAGAACGCCCTTCCCCTCTTCCAGTCAACCGCTTCCACTCCCTCGGCGCCGCGTTCCCCAACCAGCAGCCGGGAAACGACATGATTCTCCAGAATTTCCACGCCTTCCCGGCGGGCGGCGGCAACGAGTTCGCGGACCATCCCTCCGCCGCCCATGATCTCGGAGGGCGCCGTTTTTCGCGCAGACGCATGTCCCGTGTCGTTTATCTTCAAGGAGACTCCCCACTCCGAAATAGTACGGAGCGCCGCCTCCGAACTGTCGGCTAGCGTTCGTACCAGCGAGGGATCATTGACATACCGGCCCGTCTCCATAATTCGACCGTAATGGTCGTCCGGAGAGATCTTCCCCGAAGAGAGCGAAAAGAGACCTCCGGAATAGGCCGTGCAATTGGCATCCCCGCACGCCGTCTTGCTAAGAAGCAGCACTTCCGCCCCGCTCCTCCGGGCGGAGATCGCCGCCGTCAGCCCCGCTCCCCCCGAACCCGCAACGATCACTCGTTTCTTCATCCTCAACAACCTCCTTTTCGCCTATGACAAAAGAGCCCCGCAGTGCGCGGGGCTCTTCGGAAAGCCATTCTCATCGGAAACGGGAGAACGCTACTCCTCCTCCTCTTCCTGTTTGTGCGCGGCGACTACCTTCTTGGTAATCTCCGCCGGGACCTCTTCGTAGTGGTCGTACTCCATAGTGAACGAACCTCTGCCGGAGGTCATCGAACGGAGGATGATCGCGTAACGGAACATCTCCGCAAGAGGAACCTGCGCCTTCACGATCTGCTGGTGCCCCTTGCTGTCGATGCCGAGGATACGTCCTCTCCGGCTGTTGAAGTCGCCCATCACATCGCCGAGATAATCCTCGGGGACCGTGACTTCGACGTTCATGATCGGTTCGAGAAGAATCGGGCCCGCATCCAGGATACCCTTCTTAAAGGAGAGGCGCGCCGCAAGCTTGAACGCCATTTCGGAACTGTCGACATCGTGGTATGAGCCGAAGAAGAGCGTCGCCTTGAAGTCGACCACGGGAAATCCGGCAAGAGGTCCCTTGACCAAGGACTCGCGGAGTCCCTTCTCCACTGCGGGAATAAAGCCCTTCGGGATGGCGCCTCCGACGATATTGTCTTCGAACACGAACCCGGCGCCTCTTTCAAGAGGCGTATATCTGATATGGGCATCGCCGTACTGCCCGTGACCTCCGGTTTGCTTCTTGTGCTTTCCCTGCGCCTCCGCAGTCTTGCGTATGGTCTCGCGGTAGGGGACCTGCGGAGTCTTGGTATCGAGGTCGACGCCGTAGCGTTCTTTCATCTTGGCGAGAACGATGTCGATATGCATATCCCCCATTCCGGAGAGCACGCTGTCGTTCGTCTCGGGGTTCTTCTCGAAGCTGAGGCTGGGATCCTCCTCGAGCGTCTTGTTGATCGCGTTGCCGAGCTTGTCTTCGTCGGCGCGGCTCTTCGCCGTTATCGCAACGCTGTATACTGGTTTGGGGAACTCTATCGGCGGATACTTGACGGTAGACCCCTTCATGCCCAGCGTGTCGCCCACCTGGACGCTCTGAAGCTTCGGAAGCGCGAGGATGTCGCCGACGGCGATCTCCTTGACGTCTTTGCCTTCCTTGCCGGTCATGAACTTGAAAGAGCTGATGCGCTCGTCCTCTCCCTTGTTCACGTTGTAAATATTATTATCGGTAGTGAGGGTCCCCGAATTGACGCGGAGGAACGAGAGTTTTCCCACGTAGGGGTCCACCATAACCTTGAAGCAGATGGCGGAGAAGTTTGCTGACGGATCCGGAGCGACATCGATATCGACGTCGCCCTTCTTCGCCGGGCGCGTCCGGGCTTCCAGCGGCGACGGGAAGAAATCGACGATGAAGTCGAGCATCTGCTGCACGCCGACGTTCTGTGTGGAGGAACCCGGGAAGACCGGGAGCACCATCCGTCCGGCGATTGCCTTCCGTAAGACGGGGAGCAGCTCTTCGTCGGAAATCGCCTCTCCGTCGAGATATCGCATCATCATCTCGTCGTCGGCCTCGACAACGGCTTCGACAAGAGATTCTCTGGCCGCTGCCACGGCATCGGCCATGTCGGCAGGCACGTCGGCTTCGGTGAACTTACCCGCCCCGTTTGTTTCGTACATATACGCCTTGCCGCGAAGGACGTCCACGACACCCTTGAAGGAAGACTCGCTTCCTACGGGAAGGAGGACAGGGACGGCTTTGTCGCTGTAATCGGCCTTCAGATCGGAGAGCACCTTGTCGAAATCGGCATTCTCACGGTCCAGCTTGGAGATGTAGAATGCGACGGGAAGTCCGAATTCCTCTCCCGTCTGCCAGGCCTTGTCCGTCTGCACTTCGATGCCGCTTGTTCCGCTCACGGCGATTACAAGAGTGTCCGCGACGCGGACGGCCGAACGCATCTCTCCGACGAAATCGGCAAATCCCGGAGTATCCAGGACAAAAAGCGTCTTTCCCTTCCTCTCCATAGTGATGAGAGACGTGTTGATCGAGATCTGTCGCTTCTGTTCCTCCTGACTGAAATCGCTGACGGTGTTTCCGTCCTCGACCTTTCCCAGTCTGGTAGTACTGCCGCAATCAAAAAGCATGGCCTCGACAAGGCTTGTCTTTCCTGCGCCTCCGTGGGCTGCGATGGCGAAACTGCGAGTGTTCTCAGGCTGACGGGTTCCCATTGCCAACTACCTCCTCCGGCGTACGTTCCTGCCCCTCACTGCACAAGGGCAACTTGAATATCTTACGCATAATGCTTCCGTTCGTCAACGAACTGTGAAAAATCTCTTTTTAAAAGATGGAAAAGATTGCGTTCTTCAACGAGTACTCGATTCTAAGGCTTCTCCTGCAGCAACGTATCAAGCAGCTCCCCGACCGACGCCGCGTCAGCCTGCCCTCGGGCCTCCTTCATAACGAGACCGACGATGAACTTTTTCTTCTTCCCCTTGTCGTCCTTTCCGTCAAATATCTCGGCCACGACATCCGGATTGGAAGCAAGCACGCCTCGGACGGTATCGGCGAGCGCATTGCCAGAAAGTTTGCCGCGGGCGCCTCCGCTTGCCTCAAGCGCCTTCTCCAGAGATACTCCGTCCCGGATCATCGCGTTGAATGTTTCCCGTGCCGCGGTGGTCGAAAGCTTCTCGTCGTCCACGAGTCGGACCAGTGCCCCAAGATCTTTTGGGGACAGAGAAAACTGTTCGATGGCGATGTTCTGTTCGTTCAGTACCCGGAGGACTTCGGTACGCACCCAGTTCGACGCTCTGGCCGCGGACGCGCCGGACCGGACGCAGATTTCGTAATAGTCCGCGAGCGGCATTGTCTCGGAGAGGAGTGCGGCATCCGCTTCAGGAAGGGCGAACTCGTTACGGAAGCGGGCCTCCCTGGCCCACGGCATTTCGGGAAGCGAAGTCCTCACCTTCTCCAGCAGTGCGGGAGATGCTTCGATCGGAGGCAGATCCGGATCCGGGAAATAGCGATAGTCGTGAGCCGCCTCCTTGCTTCGCATCGAAGTGGTCACCCCATCGCCGTCGTTCCAATGTCGGGTTTCGAGTTCCAACACCCCGCCGTTTTCGAGCACAACAGTCTGCCTGCGGATCTCGTATTCGAGCGCTCGTTCGATCGCACGGAGAGAGTTCATGTTTTTGATCTCCGAACGTTCGCCCCAGTAGAGGATCTCTCCCGTCGCCGCATCCTTCTTTTGGAGCGAAATATTGGCGTCGACGCGCATGGAGCCGCGTTCCATATCGCCGTCGGAAACATCGAGATAGCGTACGAGCCTCCGCAGAGAAGTCACATACTCGCGCGCTTCGCGGGGCGAACGCAGATCGGGTTCCGACACGATCTCCGCCAAGGGCACGCCCCCCCGATTATAGTCTACGTATGAGCACTCCGAGCCTTCAAGGCGTCCGTCGGCAGCGGAATGCACCAGCTTCCCCGCATCCTCCTCGAGGTGCAGACGGGTGATCCTGATTCTCTTGAGAGCGCCCCCCTCTCCCGCGATGAACAGCTCTCCCCCCTCGGCGAGAGGGAGGTCGTACTGACTGATCTGATACGCTTTCGGCAGATCGGGATAGAAGTAATTCTTTCTGTGGAAGACCGTCTTGTCCCTTATGGTGCATGAGAGCGCCATGGCCGCCTTGATCCCGAGTTCGACAGCTTTTCCGTTGAGCACGGGAAGCGCTCCGGGCAGACCGAGGCAGACCGGGCAGACGTTCGTGTTCGGCTCCGCGCCGATGTAGTCCGTGGAGCAGGAACAAAAAATTTTCGTTGCTGTCGCCAGCTGGACGTGAATCTCGAGACCGATGACCGGCTGGTAGGAATATTTCATATTTCCCCCCCCCTTTCCGAACCGGCGATCCCGGCGTCGGCCGCTCGATCCGCAGAGGCTTTCGCACACCCGCATGGAGCGATTTTCGCCGTGCCGAGCTTCTTCTCAAGCACCGCCGCGGTCGAGAGGAGTTCCGGCTCCCCCCACTTCGGAGCGATGAACTGAACCCCTACCGGGAGGGGCTTCTCGCCGGATGTGAAGCCCCCGTTCAGCGAGAGCGCCGGGAGTCCGGCGAGGTTCACCGGAAGAGTGAAGACGTCGGCCAAATACATCTGGATCGGGTCGTTCACAAGCTCTCCCTTTCGAAATGCGGGAGAAGGAGCCGTGGGAAGGGCGATGAGATCGCACCCGGCGAATGCGGCGGCGAACTCTTTTTTCATGAGCTGCCGGACTTTCTGGGCGGTCAGGTAGTAGGCGTCGTAGTATCCCGAGCTGAGAACATACGTTCCCGTGAGAATCCGGCGCTTCACTTCGTTGCCGAAACCGGAACCCCTTGTCTTGAGGTAGAGGTCGATCAGGGATTTTTGATCCGAGGAGAGGCCGTACCGGACCCCGTCGAACCGGGCAAGGTTGGAGCTTGCTTCGGCGGGGGCGAGGATGTAGTAGCAGGGCAGGCCGAATTCCAGGGAAACGGGAAGGGATATTTCAACGATCTCGGCGCCTTCCTCCCGGCAGAGGGCGAGCGTCTTGTGAAGAACGTCATCCACTTCGGCGGCGACGGAGTCTTTTCTGTTCCGCAGCTCTTTCACCACGGCGATTCTCTTCCCGGCGAGAGGCGCGCTTTCCCGTCCCGGAGCCTTCCAAGGCGCTAGAGACGCAAAATAGTCGGGGCGCTCCCTTCTGCTTGAGGTCGCGTCGCGGGGGTCGGGGCGCGCGATCACGGAGAGCGAAAGTGCGAGATCTTCCACAGTGCGGGCGAACGGGCCTATCTGATCGAGCGAGGAAGCGAACGCCACAAGCCCCCATCGGCTCACAAGCCCGTATGTCGGTTTCAAGCCGTAAATGCCGCAGAAGGAGGCCGGCTGACGGATCGAACCTCCGGTATCGCTCCCGAGGGCCAGCGGCGTGTATCCGGCCGCGACGGAGACGGCGCTGCCGCCGGAGCTTCCCCCCGGAACGCGCTCCGTATCCCATGGGTTCGAGGCCGGGCCGAAGGCGGAGAACTCCGTTGAACTCCCCATCGCGAATTCATCCATGTTGCCCTTTGCGGCAACAACGGCGCCGGATGTCTCAAGCAGCTCGGTCACCGTAGCGTCGTACGGAGGAATCCACCCCTCAAGAATCCTGCTCGCGCAGGTCGCGGGCATTCCGCGGACACACATGTTGTCCTTGAGCACAACGGGGACTCCGGCAAGCGGGCCGGGGTCTTCCCCCCTCGCGACGGCCGCGTCGACAGCTGCGGCATGTTTTCGGGCGATCTCCGGAGCGCGATGCAGGAGGGCGTGCAAAGAGGGTTCGAGGCTTTCCGCTCGCTCATAAAAAGACGTGAGAATCTCCACGGCGGAAAAATCGCGCTTCCGTATTCCTCCGACGATCTCGGCTGCCGAGAGCGAAGAGAAGCTCATGACGAGACCCCCTCTTCACCGCACGGGGAGGAAGAGCCCTCTCCGCCGTGCTGCCCGAGAATTCTCGGCACGACAAAAAAGGAGTCCTTTCTTCGCGGGGCCGAACCAAGAACGTCCTCCCGCACGCTCGAAACGATCGGAACATCTTCCCGCGCAGGAGGAATCTCCGTATCCGAGAAGAGGAACGGATCGACGGCGTCGAGGTCGAGCCGTCCTTCTTTTCCAGCTGCGGAGAGCACGTTGAAATGTTCAAGGATGGCTCCGAAGTGCTTGACCAGCCCATCCATTTCTTCGTCCTCAACACGGAGCCTGGCGAGATCGGCAACGTGCCGCACCGCCTTCGTATCCAGCGCATACGCGCCGGGGTCGCTGGGTGTCATTGCGTTCAAACCTCCTGATTAGCAGACGGCGAACAGTGGTACGGACGGTCTTTCCAAGCGGCTTCAGGAAACTCGCGCCGTGAAACACACGCGGAGGAACACTTTCGCTCTCTTTGTTTCCCGAAGCGAACACTCGGGAACGCTTCACATACCATTCCGCCGGTCTTCCCGATTTCCTTCCAATCCGCATGAAATGGAGCATGCGGCAAAAAAGGTCACGCTTCGTCCATCTCGCGGATCATCTCAAGAAATTCTTCTTCGTTCACTATCTTCACGCCGAGAGAGAGCGCCTTCGAGAGCTTGCTTCCCGCATCTCTTCCCGCCACGACGAAAGACGTCTTCTTGCTGACGCTCGAAGAGCAAACGGCCCCAAAGCGTTTCGCCGTCTCTTCCGCCTCGATGCGCGTCATGGATTCCATCTCGCCGGTAAACACGAGACGCATTCCCTCGAAAGGCCGGGATCCGAAGGGTTCGTTTTCTCCTTCGCTTTCAGAGACGGGGAACGTCGCCCGGACTCCGGCCGCCGTCAATCGTTCAAGAAGCCTTTGATTCTCGGGTTGTTCGAAGAACGACCGGATGGCCGACGCCATTACCGGCCCCACCCCGTCGACCGCTGCAAGCGTCTCTTCGGATGCGTTCCGAAGGGTCGGTAGATCACGGAAGGCCTCCGCAAGAATCTCGGCGCTGCGCGAGCCTGTGAAGCGAATGCCGAGGGCGGAGAGAAGGCGGGGAAACGGACGCTCCTTCGATTGCTCCAGTGCGTTGATAAGGTTCCGCGCGGACTTCTCCCCCATCCTGTCGAGCGAGGCGAGCGTTTCTTCGTCCAACGCATAGAGGTCGGCAAGCGAACGAAGCAGGCCCTTCTCGACGAGCTGATCGACGATCTTGTCTCCCAGCCCGCGTATGTCCATTCCGTTGCGCGAAGCGAAGTGCCGGAGCCCTTCCTTGAGCTGCGCCGGACAGGAAGAGCGGTTCGGACAGCGCAACGCGACCTCCCCTTCAAGGCGAACCGCCGGCGTTCCGCATGCCGGGCAGCACTCGGGCATGACGAACTCCCGCTCCCCCCCCGTTCGCGCGTCGAGCACCGGACCGAGTATTTCCGGAATGATCTCGCCGGCCTTGCGGACGCGCACCATGTCGCCGATACGTACATCTTTGCGCCGGAGTTCGTCTTCGTTGTGGAGGCTCGCCCTCCGCACGATCGAGCCCGAAATGCTCACGGGCGAGAGCACCGCGACCGGAGTAAGGGCGCCGGTTCGACCGACGGAGACGATGATATCCTCCAGGCGGGTAGTCCTTTCCTCCGGCGGGTACTTGAAGGCGATCGCCCATCGCGGCGCGTGCGACGTAGCCCCAAGTTCGTACCATGCCGCGATGGAATTCAGCTTGACCACGACGCCGTCCGTCGCGTAGGGGAGCGAGAATCGCCCATCGCGCCACTCCTCGACGAATGCGAGCACATCCTCCGGGGAGGCGCATCGTTTCCATGCGGGCTGCACCGGCAATCCGCATTCGGCAAGCCTGAGGATCGCTTCCTCCTGCGTCTTCACACCGAACGGAACCGGGTCGACGACGGTGTAGAGGAAAATCGAGAGGCGGCGTTCCGCCACGACGGCGGGATCGAGCTGCCGTAAACTTCCGGCGGCTGCATTCCGAGGGTTGGCGAAGAGCGGCTCTCCTCTTTCTTCCCGTTCCATGTTCAGCTCGGCGAAGTGCTGCCTCTGAAGCAGCACTTCGCCGCGGACCTCCATCTTCGGCGGGAATGCGCCCGAGAGACGCAGAGGGAGATTACGTATAGTCCGTATATTCGCTGAGACATCCTCGCCCGTCCTTCCGTCTCCGCGCGTCGTTCCCTGAACAAAAACGCCGTCCTCGTAGACAAGGGAGACGGCAAGGCCGTCGATCTTCAGCTCGCAGAGATAACCGCGTTCGGCCGCGAACGGTGCGGTCCGTGCGAGAAACGCCGAGAGTTCCTCGATATCGAGCGCGTTGTCGAGGCTGAGCATAGGAGCGGAGAGACTCACCTTGGCGAACCCCTCGGCGGCCTTTCCTCCGACCCGCTGCGTCGGGGAATCCGGCGACCGGAGGGTAGGATATTCCTCCTCCAGCCGCCGCAGCTCGGCGAAAAGCGCATCGTATCGGTCGTCCGGAATCTCCGGCGCGTCCAGTACATAGTACAGATGCTCGTGCCGCAGAATTTCCTCTCGTAAAACAGCGGCGCGCGAACGCGCTTCTTCGGGGACGCGGGGAATCGTGCTCTCTGACACCTCGACGACGCCTCTCTTTCTACGGCTCCGGCGCGTCCTTGCTTCTGGAGACGAGCGGCTTCATCGTCGGGAAGAGAATGACGTCGCGGATGGAACGCGAATCCGTAAGGAACATCACCAGGCGATCGACGCCGATGCCCAGCCCGCCGGTCGGGGGAAGTCCCGTCTCGATGGCGTTGATGAAATCTTCGTCGAAATCGTGCGCCTCGTCGTCGCCCGCCTCTTTCTTTTTCAGCTGATCCTCGAAGCGCGCTCTCTGGTCGATGGGGTCGTTCAGCTCGCTGAATGCGTTGGCGACCTCCTTGCCGCAGATGAACAGCTCGAAACGACGAGTGTAGTCCGGGTTCTCCGGGTCGCGCTTCGCGAGCGGCGAAATCTCCGTCGGGTGTCCCGTGACGAAGGTCGGCTGGATGAGTTTTTCTTCGACGAACGTCTCGAACATCAGGTTGAGCACCGTAAAGCGGCTTTCGCCTCCCTTGATCTCCACGCCGCGCTCCTTGCCTATCCTTCGGGCTTCGTCGTCGTCGGCGACGGTCCGGAAGTCGACTCCGGTGTATTCCCTCACCAGATCGAGCATCGAACCTCTCTTGAACGGCTTGTCGAAATCGAGATCCACATCCTGGTAGCGCACGGGGCCGGAGGAATCGGGGCCGCGGACGACGACGGCGGCGTTTCTGATGATCTCCTCCGTGAGCGCCATCATATCCTCGTAATCAGCATAGGCCCAGTAGACCTCCATCATGGTGAACTCGGGGTTGTGCATCGTGTCGAGCCCCTCGTTCCGGAAGTCTTTTCCCAACTCGTAAACTCTGCCGAACATCCCGACGACAAGACGCTTCAGATAGAGTTCCGTCGCGATCCGGAGGTACATCCCCATCCCCAGCGCGTTGTGGAACGTCTTGAAGGGGCGCGCGTTGGCTCCTCCAGCGAGCACCGAGAGAATCGGCGTCTCCACTTCGAGCGTGCCGTGATCTTCGAGAGTCTTTCGAATCGAGGAGATGATCTTCGAGCGTTTGCGGAACGTCTCGCGCACATCGGGGTTCGCGATGAGATCCGTATAGCGCTGACGGTAGCGCAGCTCCGTATCCTTCAGGCCGTGCCACTTTTCGGGAAGGGGGCGAAGGGCCTTGCAGAGAAGCACGCACTGCCGCACATGAATCGTCAGCTCCCCGCGCTGCGTTCTGAAGGGATGCCCGACGATCCCCACCCAGTCTCCGGTGTCCACCCACTTTTTCGCAAAGGTGTACTGCTCTTCTCCCATCGCGTTGAACTGGAGGTAGAGCTGCAATGTCTCCGTTTCGTCCGCGAGGTTGGCGAACATCGCCTTTCCGTGCTTCCGAAGCGTCATGATTCTTCCCGCGGTGACGATGGAAACGGACTCGTCCATCTCATCCGCTTCGAGGTGGTCGAAGTTCCGCCGGACGTATTCCAACTGGTGCTTCCGCTCCCACTTCTCCAGGATATACGGGTTGTACCCTTCCTCGGAGAGCAATCGCTCCAGCTTATCCATCCTCTGGCGGACTATTTCATCGCCCGGACCGGTCTCATCTCCTCCGGGAACGGGGTTCAGGACTTCCTGTTCATGATGCGCATCCACTATGTTCCTCTCTCCTTTCAAAATAAACCTCACGCGTTTCAAGTATTCCCCGAAGTTCCTTCCAGGAGAGGATGTGCGCCGCGGCGCGCCGCAATTCGCCGATTCCGGGAAGCCCTTTGAACATGCCCGACAGAAGCCGCTTTACCATGAGAACGGCGATCCTGGGCCCCGATTCGGCGAAGACGTTTTCGCCGAAATCCAGAAGAAGGGAAAGTTGGAAATCCGGGGAGGGATTTCTGTATTTATTATGCACTTCATAGCCGATAAACGCCAGCGTCCGAGGGAAAAGAAACGGATCGGCGATCGCTCCCCGAGCGAGCATCACGGCGACGCATCCGCCGTTGAGATACTCCGCAGCCCGCTCCGGAGAAAAAACATCGCCGCTGGCGCATATCCTTCCCGGAAAGAGCGAAGCAAGACGAGGCAAAAGCCGGGCATCCGCCTCTCCCGCATAGCGCTGCGCCGGCGTTCTCCCGTGCACGGTCACCGTCGCGGCGCCCGCTTCCAGAAGGCCTTCGCAGAACGCCTCCGTCGCCAGCGGCGACGAGGGAGAACACTTGCGTATCTTCGGCCACACAGGAAGGCCGAGGGCAACCAGCCGCCGCACCATGTCGAAGGCCACATCCGGACGTTCAAGCAGTTTGGATCCGGCGCCTTTCTTCAATACCTTCGGCATCGGACACGCCATGTTGATTCCGAGAGCGACGATCTTCCGCTGAGACGAGAGCGCATATGCGGCTCCCCGGGCGAGAATCTCCGTATCTCCGGCAAAAAACTGCGCGATTACTGGCGCCTCGCCCTCTAAAACAGAGAGCATACGCTCCGTCTTCGTTCTCGCACGAAGCGGTTCATCACTTTCTGTCCGTGCTTTTCCGCGCCTCCGGGGCCCTTTCTCGGAGGCCAGCAGCCCCGCGCAGCTTATCATCTCGGTATGCACAGCCCCGGCGCCGAGTTTCGAAAAAAAGAGGCGGAGCGAGGGAATGGTCACCCCGGCCAGGGGAGCAAGGAGCAGTGGATTCGTCAGCGAAAGGCCTCCCACCTCAAGCCGAGACGCAGAGAAGGGGACGGGAGAAACAGGAAGGTCCAGGGTCACCTGGCGCGGTTCCTTTCATAGATCAGGCGAAGTCCTTCAAGTGTAAGCCACGGATCGACATGCGTAATCGTCTCCGAAAGTGACGCGATAATCGAAGCATGCCCTCCCGTGGCAATCACCGGCGTCTTCGTACCCAGTTCGCTCCACGTCTTGCGGACGAGCGAGTCGACGAGCCCTGCGTTGCCGAACATGATTCCCGCCTGAATTGAACCTATGGTGTTGTTGCCGATGACGCTTTTCGGAAGTTCGAGAGAGACCTGGGGCAGCTTCGCCGTCCTCCCGAAAAGGGCTTCCATACCGGTCACAAGGCCTGGGGAGATGGTGCCGCCGAGATACGCGCCTTCGGAGTTCAGGATATCAAGCGTGATGGCCGTTCCAAAGTCGACGACTACAAGCGGAGCCCCGAATCGCGCCTTTCCCGCGACGGAGTTGACAAGACGGTCGGCGCCCACTTCGTGCTTGGGAGAGTAGGCGATCTCGATGCCAAGATCGAGGTTCGCGGTCACCTTTATGGACGAGGCGCCGAGATACTCCTCCAGTCCCTCGGAGAGGGCAGTATCAAGAGAAGGTACGACGCTCGAATAGATGGCGCCGTCGAGCGAATGTACCGAAATGCCCGAGATGGAGAGAAGGTTCAGAAGGTAGATCCCCAGCTCGTCCGAAGTATGACGTTCGGACATCAGCCGCCAGTGCTTCTTCAAGGTTTCGCCCTCGTAGATTCCTATAACCGTCGTCGTATTCCCCACATCGAGAACAAGCAGCATATGACTCTCCCCCTTACACGGAAGACTTTGAACATCGAAGTATTATACCACCGGATATATCTTCGAGGAACAGATCGCGCGAGAGTCTCTCCCGGGAAGGTGAGAAGTCTTGGTTTTTCAGAGCAGAAGCACCGTTCCGAGCAGAAAGAAGCCTACGCCCGCGATCGTTCTTCCTCGCAGCGGAAAGAGCCCGCCCGCGATCGTCAGGATGAAGAGAACACCCCCTATGGTTGCGAGCATGGGGGACCATGAAAGTGTCCATGGTACGATTCCCGCAAGAATTTCCGCAATCCATTCCCAGAGAGCGAACAACCCCTCGGCGGCTCCCGCAAGCAGTTCTCCGTGACGCAGACCGATGAGAAGCGGAAGAGAGAGCAGCGCAGCGAGCGGATAGAGCACTGAAAAGAGCGGAAGCGCAATCAGGTTGAGAAGCAATCCGGCTGCGGGAACACGCTCGAAGACCGCCGTTACCTGGGGAAATGCTGCGAACCAGATGAGAACGCTCGAAAGAGGCAGCATAAAAAAAGAAGGCCTTCGTTCGGCAAGGGCCGCGAGCAAAAGAGCGGCCATCACCGAAAGTCGCCAGCCAATATCGAAGAACCATGCAGGCCTCCAGAAGAGGAGAAGGAGCGCGGCGAGCGAGACGGAATTCAACGGAGTTCCTTTGCGCCCGAGCACATTGCCTACAAGAAGCGTCTGGAGCATCAGCGCGGCGCGGAGCGCTCCAGGCGCTCCGCCTGCAAGAAGCGCGTACCCCCACAAAAGAAGACTCGCCAGAAGCGCGGCCGTTCTTCGTGAAAAGAGCAGACGCATCCTTCGAATGGAAAGCAGCTTCCAGACACCTAAGGCCACAAGGCCTACATGAAATCCTGAAACGGCAAGGAGATGCGACGTTCCCCAGTGTCTGTGGGAATCGTTCAGATCCGGATCGCGGACACCGAGAACCGCTGCGAGGAGATACCCCCGCGTCCTGTGCGGAAGCACGAGAAGCATTCTTTTACGGAGCGTTGTTCTCCGGCGGGCAAGCGACAATCCGCCATCACGCCTTGAGATCGATTCGGGCGAGATCTCCAACGACGCGCCCCGCGCGCTCCAATAAAGATCCTCTCTGAAGGACGATCCGGGCTGGGGAGCGATCGAACGCGCGACGCCTGAAAAAGAGAGGATGTCACCTTCGAGAACATACCGGTTCGGCGGAAGTTTCATCAAATACCTTCCCTGCCGGGTATCCACGAGCACGGCCCTGCGGCCTCCCCAGGAACGCTCCAGGACCACCCTCCCCGATGTCTGAATCGCTCCTCCAGGGAAAGATTCGCTCTGCGGTAAACGGTATCCGCACAAGAGCGCCCCTGCGAAGGAGAGCAGCGAAAGCAGAAGCGCATATTGGAAGAACCGTGGCGGTCGGTGTTCGGAGAGGATGAGAAGCAGCCCCCAGACGGTCAGCGGGGCGAGCAGTGCGGAAGGAACGACCGGGAGCCCGCGAAAGACTCCCGTCATCGACACGGAGAGCCCTGCAAGGAGAAAGAGCAACGGCGCGCACGCCGCACCCTCCTTCGGAAAGAACGGGACGACGTCGTGTCTGGCTTCCGTGCTGGAAAACGCGATCGCCGAAGCTTGTACCTCGCTCATTGGACGGCGACGAAGTTCCTCATCGCTTCCAGCTTCTTCGCCCCTATCCCCTTGACACGCAGCAAATCCTCGACGGAGGCGAATCGTCCCCTTGCCGCTCTGTATTCGATAATAGCGCCGGCGATGGCGGGGCCAACCCCGGGGAGCGTTTCAAGCTCCGCCGCAGAGGCCGTATTCACGTTGACCCGCCCTCCGGAAGAAAACGCAGGCGCGCTCCGAAGCACAGCGGACGGAGACGACGCAGGAAACGCTACCAAGGAGGAAGGTTGTACCGGCGAGGGGACGCCTCCTCCCGGAGCTACCTCCATCACCGGCGCGACCGGACGAAGGGCAGGAACGTGAACGTGCATGCCGTCGCCAAGCGGCGAAGCCATATTGATCTGCACGGGATCGGCCTTCGGCGTCAGTCCACCTGCCGCCTCCACAAGCTGATAAACTCTGCTCTCCGGGGGAAGGCGATACACTCCTGGAGAAGTCACTTCCCCCGTAATATACAGAACCCACTCTTTTGGCTCTACGGGAGCGCGCCGTTCCGGAGAAGGCGCCGATGCTGGTTCAGGCGCGGGGGACGGCGGCTGTGTCGCAAGAGAGAGCGCAGGACCGGCCCGCATCCCGGAAGGTGTATTCACAAATTTCCCGGAGAAAAGGTAGACCAGAAACCCCGCCAGTACAAAACAGCCCACGCCGACGGCGAAGAAAGCGAGCCCGGCGTATCGGTTTCCCTTTGTATTCCCGTTGTTCTCCATGCCTTCTACCGCCTCTCCGCTTCAATTCACAACGTGCAGCACGCGTCCGCTCAAACACCAGTTCTCTCCGCCGGTAATCTCCACCGAGACGAAGCGGCCGAGAAGCTCTTCGCCACCCTCGACGAGAACGACTTTGTCCGACGGAGTCCTTCCCTGAAGCAGCCCTTCTCCCCTCGGGGCGACATCGTCAAGCAGCACGGAGAAACGGCGTCCGACGAGGGCTTCGTTGATCTCCCTTGAAATGACCGATTGAATACGGTTGACCTCATTAAGCCGTTGCATTGAAATATCGCGGGGGATCTGATCTTCCCTCGCCGCGGCGGAGGTCCCCTCCCGCGGCGAATAGGCCGCCGAGTGGACGAGGTCGAATCGGAACTCCCTCAGGGCGTTCACGGAGTGCTGAAAGTCCTCCTCGGTCTCCCCCGGATGCCCGACGATGAGATCGGTGGTCAGCCCCGCGCCCGGAAGCCGTTCCCGTATCAGCGATACTGCGGCTCGGTATTGTTCCAGGGTATACCCTCTGTTCATCATCTTCAGAATGCGGTCGCTCCCCGATTGAATGGGCAGATTGATGGAGGGGCAGAGCACATCGTCGTGCGTCGCCATCGTGTCGACGATGTCCGGTGTAAAGTCGCGCGGGTGCGACGTGACAAAGCGAAGGAGGCGAACGCCGGTGCTCGCCGCCGCGTCTCGAAGCAGCGATGAAAACCTGTAACCGTCGGAAAAATCACTCCCGTAGCTGTTCACGTTCTGTCCGAGGAGGGTGATCTCGACCACACCGTCCGCGACGAGCGCGCGCATCTCCTCCAATATATCCTTCGCCGGACGCGATATGAATCGTCCGCGGACATAAGGAACAATGCAATATGAGCAGAAGTTATCGCAGCCGTGCGCAATCGTGACAAATGCCCGCCAAGGGTTCACCCGTTCGGTAGGGGCGCCCGGAAGATCGAGAAAAGCCCTCGGATCGTCGTCAAGAAGAAAAATCTTCTCCTCCTTCGCGGCGTTCTCTTCCGAAAAGACTCGTTCCAGCGCATCGGGAACCCCCCCGATGTGCCTGGGACCTGAGACGAAGCGTACCCACGGGAAACGGGCGGCCATTCTCCGCCCCACGTTCTGCGCAACACAACCGGTTACGGCGACGGCGGGCTTCTTTTCCTTCCCCCAACGGACGGCGAATCGCCCGAGGTCGCTCCAGACCTTCTGCTCCGCCTTGTCCCGAATGCTGCAACCGTTGAGGATGACAAGGTCCGCCTCGTCCTCGGGACTCTCGACCCACCCCCGTTCGACAAGGGCTGTCCTTATCTTGTCGCCGTCGTAGACGTTCATCTGACATCCATAAATCTTCAATGCGAATCGATGCAACGAAAAAGTCCTCCCGATGCGGAAATAATAGAGGTAAAACAGTTGAAACAGTATTATATACCCTTGAGTGGGAAATGCGATACGCGAAATGGTGTATGCGAAAAACGCAGCATTATCCGTCCCCGTTCCGCCGCGGATGGAGTAGAATAGGAGCCGGGTTCCGAACCGAGAGAAACAAGGAGGAAAACGAAATGCGAACACACCGTATATGTATTGTACTTATAGCGCTTGCTTCACTCTTGGGAACGGCCGCATTCGCGGCGGAGTCTCTTCCGGAGATCCCGGGATATTCGGCCGGAGCGGTCGGACACACGCCTCTTTCCGCGCCCTCGGGGGATTTCGGCACGTGGGTTTCGAGGACATACCGAACTGAAGGCGGAAGGCTTTTGGAGGTAACGCTGATGTCCGGACCGGGAGCAGGACCTCTCGTCACCGGGCCTGAAGGGACGAAGACCGACGATCGCCCGGTCGGTTTCGGAGCGACGTACGAAGTCTTCGCACTCGACGGGAGGCGAGCGGTGTTCGAGACGCTCCCCTCAGTCGGCGCAGCTCTCGTCGTCGCGGTCGACGAGAATGTCACGCTGACCCTCGAATCCTCCTCCCTGCCCAGGAACGAACTTGAAAAGGCAGCGATGCATATCATCCGCTCAAGAGGCAACGCTCCCGATTAAAAAGAGGGGCCCCTGCGCATAGGGCCCCTCGCGCCGTTTCAAGATCCGGCTACTCCTCCGGCTCGAACATATCCTTGCCTACAGCACAGACAGGGCAGACCCAATCATCGGGGATATCTTCAAAGGCCGTCCCCGGAGCAATTCCGGAATCGGGATCGCCCTCGGCGGGATCGTAGACGTAACCGCATACGGTGCACACGTACTTCTTCATGATATTTCCCCCTTCATCGATTCGAAATCAATACCGTTCTCATTATATCGGCCTCTGAGAAAAAGGCAACCGCCCAGCGCCGGAATCCCTGCTTTCTACGGTGATTTTACGGAAATGGACACCTAAATCATACGGAAAGGATCGACACGTTCCGGCCTCTCCCTCCGGAGATGCAGACGGCGCCCGACGAGGTCACAAGGTAGTCGTCCTCTATGCGCATACCGCCCCATCCTTCGATGTAGATCCCCGGCTCGATGGTGACGACGTCCCCTTCGTGGAGAATATCCTTGGACACCGGCGAAAGACGCGGCGCTTCATGGATCTCAAGACCGAGACCGTGGCCAAGGCCATGAGTGAAGTATCTTCCCCACCCTCGGGAGGCAATGGCGTCGCGGGCTACGGAGTCTACGAACTTTCCTTCAGCTCCCGGCCAGAGGGCTGCAACCGCCTTCTCCGCCGCCTCCAGGAGGACCGATTCTATCTCCCGCGCCCTTTGAGAAAGAGGTCCGAGGGAGAAGTTCCGCGTGAGATCGGACATGTAGCCGTTCACCATGGCGCCGAAATCGACGGTGACGATATCCCCTCTTTTAAAAGCTCTTCCGGTCGCCTTGCCGTGCGGCAAAGCGCTTCGTTCTCCGGAGGCGACGATGAAACCGCTCCCCTTCCACCCCGCTTCTGCCCCTCTCTTCCGCAGGGAGTACTCGAGAAGCGCGTTCAGCTCGGTTTCCTTCATTCCTTCCCGTACGCACCCCAGGACTTCCTCATAGGAGGAGTACGCGATATCCCCTGCTTTGACGATGGCGGCGACCTCAAGGTCGTCCTTCCGTCTTCGAAGCGTCGGGAGAAGGGCGGAACAGTCCTTCCAGTGAGGCAGAGATTTTTCGAGAGTGCGGAAGAACGATACGGAAAGCCGCTCCCCCTCGTAGCCGCCAATCAGCCACCCCTCTCCGTAGAGCACGTCGGCGATCTTCTCCTGGAGCGTCCTTTGCTCCTGTAAAACGACGTTGAAAGGGGACTGTTCCTTCGCCTGAAGGGCATATCGTCCGTCAGTCACCAGAAACGCCTTGTCGGCGGATATCACGACCGCGGCGCTGCTTCCCCTAAAACCGGATATGTAAGTTACGGACTCGCTGTTGTAGTTTTCCGCGACCAGAAGAACGAGGACATCCACCCCCTCGTCGGCCAGTACTGTACGCAGCCTTTGAAGGCGGCGGGCAATGTGGTCGAAACTCACTTCGCGCTCTCCTCGGGCCGGTCGAGCAACCCCCAGAGTTCTTCGCGGACATCGTCAGGGCAGTTCCCCGCCCCTTCGACAAAACGCCCTGCGGCGACTCCGGCAATACCCTTCTCTTCGAGAGCGGCCAATGCGCCGTCTTCCATCCCTTGCGGAACAACCGCCAGGAGGACTCCCGAAGAGATGAGATGGAGGGGATCGAACCCAAGCGCCCGGACGGCCTTCCTGGTCAGAGGAGAGAGCGGAACGCTTTCGAAATCAAGCTCCACGCCAAGGCCGCTCAGCCGCGCGATTTCCGCGATCCCCCCGCCGACTCCCCCCTCGGTCGGGTCATGGAGGAAACGCGCCATTCCGCGGAGGAGTCTCGCCTCCTCGAGGACGGAGATATGCTCGAGCCACCCCCGCGCCTCCTCCACCCCTTCGAGACCTATTGCAGGCAGCAAAAGATCCGGACGGTCGTTGGCCAGAATCGCCATCCCCTCCAGTCCTGCGTGCTTCGTGAGAATGAGTATGTCTCCGGGATGAATATCGGTAGCCCTGTGAACATAGGCCGTCGGGCCCATCATCGTACCGACGAGGACCGGCTGGTCGTAGCGCGAAGTCAGTTCGGTGTGCCCTCCGACGACGGCCGCGCCGATGGAAAGGCACGCTTCATGAATTTCGCGCATGAGCGACTGCACAAGGGGAACACCGTCCGAGGAAGGAACAAGAAGCGTCGCCACGAAAAAAGAAGGGTCCCCGCCCTTGCAGGCGATGTCGTTCGCGTTGATGTGCACCAGGAATTTCCCGGCTCCCTCGCGCGCGCCCACGATGGGATCGGATGCTACTGCGAGAAACTTTCCTTCCGGCAATTGAAGAAGCGCCGCGTCCTCCCCGATTCCGGGGCCGATGATGACTTCCGGGCGCGGTGCGCCGCAAAAACGAAAAACGCTCCCTTCAAGGAGCGACGGGGGAAGCTTCCCCACGAGCTGTTTTTCCATGATCGTTTCCACCTCTCGTCATGCTGTACAGGCAGCCGCAGTACGACTGCCTGTACAGGCCGTATTCCTTCGACAGCGTCACGGAGCGAACAAAGCCGTTTTTCTTTCTGAAGACACGGACAAGCCATGCAACCCCGTACTTCGACGCGCATTCCGCTCCTAAGGCGTTGATCAGTTCCGCGTTCTTGTGCGGACTGATCGTCAGGGTTGTACACAGCAGAGGAATCTCCATCGCCGAAGCTCTCCTGGCTGCCGCTTCAAGCTGAAGGCGGAAACAGAGGGAGCATCGCTCCCCCCCTTCGGGCTCGTCCGCCAGGTGCGATACAGCTTTCAGCCACGCTCCGGGCACGTACTCATCCCATAGAACATCTTCCCCCATACGAAGAGAGAGCGCTCCCAGCGCTTCGCGCCGGCGTTTCTCCTCTTCGGCCGGGTGGATATTGTTCCCGTACCAGTACGGAACGACTTCGAATCCTTCGCCGGGGAGATCCGCCCACGGTACGGTAGCATCCGGAGCGCAGCACACGTGGAGCAGCACCCTCTGCGCGCTCACGGCAAAAAGCTCCTATAGAAGCTTCTCGAAAGCCGCGGCAAGCGACGATGCGTCGAGTCCCATCGCGGAGAAGACATCCTCGGACGCGCCGGAATCACCGTAGCGATGCACGCCGAGCGCTTTAAACGCCGCATTCAGACGAAGCTCCGTCATCCTGGCCGCGAGAATGGAGCCCATGCCGCTCGCGACGCAATGATCTTCGCACGTCATGACCCTCCCCGTGGCGGCGGCGGCGCGAAGAGCGTCGTCGTCCGGAAGCAGGGGTGAGGAGACCGCGTAGACCGATACGGATATTCCTTTTTCCTTCAGGAATTGCGCGGCTTTCAACGCTCTTCCGGTCATGGCGCCGAGGGCGAAAATCGCGCCGTCATTCCCTTCGCAGACGAGATCCGCCTTCCCGTAACGAAAATAATACCCCTCGCCGAAAAGGGGCGCCCCCTTGGCGTTCGTCAGGACATCGAGCCTGCTCCGCCCCATGGCGAGGCAGACGCACCCCGGTTCGCCGATCGCCCAGCGTGTCGCGCGGTCGGTCTGGTTCGGATCGCACGGAACCGCGAGCTTCCAGCCGAAGGTGTTCCGGAGAAGCCCCACGTAATCGATCGCCTGGTGCGTCATGCCGTCTTCGCCGACATCGAGCCCGACGTGTGTGAGCACTGTCTTCAGATTCGCCTTGTTGATGTCGTTGAGGCGCTGCTGGTTGTAGGTCTCGGAAAGGCCGAAAACGCCGAAATCGGCCCACAGCGCGGCAACTCCGGCTGTAGATGCCGCTCCCGCGACCGTCGCCGCGGCGTGTTCCTGGATGCCCGCCTGAACGAACCACTCCGGGCAGAGAGAGGCGAATTCTCCGGTTTTTACCGACCCCGCAAGGTCGCAGTCGAAGACGAGAAGCGGCGTGCAGCCTTCCTTTTTGTAGTTCAGCTTTCCGATATCGGCGAGCGCGGAGCCGAATGCGGAGCGGTTGTCGGTCTTTTTCGCGTCGGGGGTATAGATGCGCGGTACGCCCGTATCAAGACCGGAGGAGAAAACCGTAATGTGCCTCCCGGCAGGCAGCTGAGCGGATGTTCTCTTGTTCCGGGCTTCCTCGAGAAGCGAGGGTTCGCCTCCGAGATCTTTCATAGCCTGGACATAGAGATCGTCGAGAGGCGCTTTCCCGTGGAACTCGGGGGAGTTCTCCATGAAGGGCACACCCTTCCCCATGAGTGTCCGGCAGAGGACGACTGTGGGAACTGCGCTTTCCGAGGCAGTTTTCAGTGCGGCGTAGAGTTCGCGGAAAGAGTGTCCGTCGCACTCCAGCACGCTCCATCCGTCGGCTTTCCAGAGAGCGGGGATGTCGGCGGGCATTACGGATTCCAAGGAGCCGGAAATCTGGATGCGGTTCCAGTCCACCAGCGCCGTGATATTCGACAGTTTTTCTTTCGAGGCGATCCGCCGCGCCTCGGCGCTCTGTCCCTTCGTCTGCCCGCCATCGCCCATCAGGACATAGGTTCTCTTTCCGTTTCCGCGTGCTCGCTGGGCGAGTGCGAAACCGACCCCTGCGGAAAGCCCCTGTCCGAGGTTGCCGCTCCCCCAGTCGATTCCGGGAACGTCGCGCTCGACATGCCCCTGAAACGGGGAACCGCACTGACGGAAGTGCGCCACTGCGTCCATCGAGTCGAAAAAGCCCCACGCCGCAAGCGCCGTATAGGCTCCGGGAGAGGTATGGCCGTGGCTTATGGCGACGTAATCGCGGTCGAAAGAAGAGCAGTTCTCGGGCGTGCTGTCGGCGACGCCGTACACCGCGAGGTACATTTCCATGCTGGAGAGAGAACCCGCAGGGTGTCCGCTGTTCGGCAGCGTCACCATAGTGACGGCATTGATCCGGCACTTCGCCGCAGCCTCTTCAAGCGAACGGACCATTGAGTCGGTGAGTTCCTCCACTGGGAAGTTCCTCAGAGATGGAAGAATCGTTTTCATAGAGATCGCCTCCTTGAGTTGTGACAGGACAATTATACTCAAGAAGAGAAAAAAGAGGTGAAAAATGGAAGGCGCAAGAGATCATTTTCAAAGAGAAAAAGGGACCGGGGACGATTCCGCCCGGAAGCGCCCCCTCTCTTCTTCAGGAAACGTAGACCCTGGGAACTCGCTTCAGGAACGCGATAGGCACTTCGTAGTTGATCGTATTTCTGGCGGCCGCCATCTCCTCCGGCGTGATCGTTTCCTCTCCCTGGCGACCGAGCAGAACGACTTCGTCCCCTTGGGAGACGCCCATGCCGGTGACGTTGACCATGGTCTGGTCCATACAGATATTACCGCACAGCGGAACGCGCTTTCCGTGTATAAGTACGGGAATTTTCATGGAGAGCGCTCGCGAATAGCCGTCGGCGTAGCCTACGGGAAGCACCGCGACCTCTTCGACTCCCCGCGTCATGTAGCGGAGACCATAGCCGACGCCGCTGCGCGGCGGAAGCTCCTTGACGAACGCCACCTCCGTTTTCACCTCGAAGGTTGGTTTAAGCTCTATCGGCCGCGGACACTCTCCGGACGGCCACATGCCGTAGAGAATGACTCCCGGACGAACCGCGTCGAGATACTTCTCCGGGCAGGCGAGTATGCCTGCGCTGTTGCACGCGTGCCGAAGAGGAAGATGTATTCCTCGCTTGGCGGCCGCGCCCAACGCTTCCTGAAGGCCGGCGAACTGGTACGCTGTGTAGTCGAGCCTCTGTTCATCGGCAACAGCGAAGTGGGTAAACATCCCCTCTATCTTCACGCCGGGAATCGTGAGCAGCTCGTCGAGTACGGCCGGGATATCGCAGGGCAGAAAACCTATCCTTCCCATACCCGTGTCCACTTTGATGTGGACGGATGCCGCCCGCTCCTGCCGAACGGCTTCCGCTCCAAGCGCCCTTGCGAAGGAGAGATCCGTCACGGTCGCTGTGACGCTTCTTCGGACGTACTCCTTCGCGGAGCGTTCGGGAGTCGGGCCGAGAACCAGAATCGGCGCATCGATTCCTGCATCCCGCAGCTCGAACGCCTCGTCGGGGATGGCCACCGCGAAACAGCGGCACCCGGCATCCATAAGCGCCTTGCAGGCGACAACGGCGCCGTGTCCGTACGCGTCGGCCTTGACGACGCCGAAGATCTCTGGACCGGCGCCGACATGGCGGCGAATTGCCTGAAAGTTCGCCTTCAAGTTATCGAGATGTACTTCCATTCGAGTCGCGCGGTGCATAGAGTTCGTCTCCTTTCAAATAAATGAAGGGGCGGCACGCCGCCCCTTTCCGTGAATTTCCCGTTGGGGAAATGATTAGACCTTGAGTTCTCCGGAGCGGCGCTTCTTGTCGAAGTCCGCAACGAGTTTCCGCAGTTCTCCGGAGAGGATGAGCAACGCGACAAGGTTCGGAATGGCCATAAGTCCGTTGAGCGTGTCGGACATATCCCAGAGGTTGTCGAGGAAGGCTTTGCCATCGCCGAGGAAGACGCCGCCGGCCGCGCCGAGAATGATCACGGCAACCCAGAGGATCTTCAGCACGGGAGCGATACGGGGCCCGAAGATGTAGGCGCCGCAGGTTTCGCTGTACCAGTACCAGCCAAGAATTGTGGAGAAGGCGAAAAGCGCCAGTCCGATGGAGAGAATCATCGTTCCCGTACCGCCGAGGACGCTCTCGAACGCGGAGAGCGAAAGCTTCGCGCCGGTAAGCTCGGGCTGCGCAGTAAGAACGCCGCTGGTCAGAATTGCGAGCGCCGTAAGCGTGCAGATCACGACGGTGTCGGTGAACACTTCGAAGAGACCGTACATACCCTGGCGTACAGGATGATCGACAACGGCCGTAGCGTGCACCATGGGAGCGGAACCAAGACCGGCCTCGTTGGAGAAGACGCCTCTGGCGATACCGCGCTGGATGGCGTTGCGGACGGTCCAGCCGGCGATGGCGCCGGGCATGGCCATAGGATCGCTGAAACCGTATTTAAAGGCGTTCGCAAAGGCCACGGGGATCTGCTCGGAGTGGGTAATTACGACCATGATTGCTCCGACGATGTAGAAAATGGCCATAAAGGGAACAAGGTATGTGGTGACATCGGCGATTCTCTTCAATCCGCCGATGATGACAAGTCCCGTCAGCACGGCGACGACGATTCCGGTGTACAGGTTGGGAATGCCGAAGCCAAGGCTGAAACCTTCGGCGGTGGAGTTCGCCTGCACCGCGCAGCCGATACCGAAGGAGGCCAGGAAACCGAAGAGAGCGAAGAGCCACGCAAGCCACTTCGCATTCGCTGCCTTGTCGAGGATGTACATGGTGCCTCCGCGCCAGTTCCCTTCCTCGTCCTTCTCGCGGAAGCGAACCGCCAGCGTGACCTCCGCCATTTTCGTCGTCATTCCGAAAACGGCGGAGACAAGCATCCAGAAGAGAGCGCCCGGGCCGCCGAGATGAAGGGCGGTCGCGACTCCGGCGATGTTTCCGGTGCCCACCGTCGAGGCGAGCGCCGTGGAGAGAGCGGCGAAGGAGGAAATCGTCCCCTCGCCTTCTTTCTTGGAACCGAGGTTGCCAAGGACTTCCTTGAACATCAGGAAGAAGTACCGAAGCTGCGGCACGCCGAGGACAACCGTAAGATAGACGCCTGTTCCGACGAGCAGAGCCAGCATCCAAGGACCCCAAACTATACCATTAATAATACCGTTAATTTCCATTACCTTGTCCATACTGCTAATTCCCCCTTTTTTCATAATAAAGAGTCGAGAATAAGCGTTTCCGCCCCTAAAAAACAAGGGGTGTGTTCGATGGAACGACTGCAAAGGGACTCCGCATATAAATAAATCGCTTCCCCAAAAAACCATCGACCACCCCCTATAAGAAAATAATGCCGAAATAGTGCACCCGTTCAAAGAGAAGTATACCACAGCATGGAAAAAAATCGAAAAGGGAAGAGAAACATCTCTTCCCTCGCCGATCTTAAATATAGCCGTTCTTTCGAAGAATATCCTCGGCTTTCTCCAGATTTTTAGCGGCCACTTTGATAACGGGGCCCGTGCATCCCATGGAGGATTCGGCGTAAATCCCCTCTTTCCAGAGAGCCTTGACTCCGTCCTCTATCGTCAAAACATCCACTCCGTGGACTTCATCGTCGGTAGGTTCGGCGGGCGGCGGAGATACCGTCTCGGCGCTTGCAGCCTTAGGGGTAAGCGCTTCGATAACCTCGAAGAACCCCGCCTTTTTCGCCGCGGCCAGCTCTGCGGCGGCCTTTTCGGGCAACCTCCCCGCGACGACCCTCGCCGTGTATTCAAGGGCTCCGGCTATGACCGGCGCTCCCGAGGCGCGGGATATGATCGAGATGACCCTGTTCCAGTCTTCTCCCACCGAGGGACCGTACCCCCAGCCGAGCGATTCGTATGCTCCGCCCGTGGTGAACGACGAAAACATCTTCATCAGCACGTTCCCCGTGAGCGTATCGGCGACGCATACGTCGACCGCGCCGGCGAGGATGTCGTTGCCCCGGAGCACGGCGCCGCCATCCTTGCGAACACTCGCACCGAAGGAGAGAGCGTATCCGTTCTCCTTCATCCGAGACAACGCTTTATGGACGATCTGCGCTCCGTCGACGTTGAGAATGCCCACCGAAGGATTGGAAATACCAAGAGCCTTTGCGGTCGCCACGCCGTAAAAGGCGTTGCGGACCATCGCCTCTACTCTACTTGTAGCGGATGTTCCCGTGGAGGATGCGATAATCATGGGTTTGCCTCTTCCCGGCGTCAGGACTCTTCCAATTGTGGTCACGCCCAGAGGAAACGGATAGTGAAGCGCTACTGCTCCGGAAATACGCCCTTCTGCGAGGGCTGTCTCCATCGCGGCGGACACATCTTCTTCGCACGCAGGAGTTTCGATCCAGGAGAGGGCGTCGAATCCGTGGACTCTCGGGCCGATCATCACTACTTCTAATCGCGAGGAGTTCTCCGACGCGATCGTCGCACCCTTCGCCAGTTCCTCCGCCCCGAGTTCGCTCCCCATAGCCATAAGGCCTACGGAGACTCGGGGGCCGCCCGTACGGGCCTCGTTTACGATGTCCGCAAGAGCTTCCCCTATGAGTTTTCGTATCTCGGACATTTCGGCCACCACCTTCTACGCGAGCTTCCCGGACAGTTCGGAGAGAACCTCGAGGAGAAGGGATTTGATATCTTCTTTCGAAACTGCGGAAACGCTCCCCTTCCGACCAGTCGGGGGCTCCAGGAGGAATGACGCGCCGTCCGCAAGGTTCGTGAGACGGGCGAGGAAAAGGCTTCCCTTCCCGATGATCATGGCACGCTTCATCTTTCCCTCCGCAAGGGCGTCGCACGCGTGTCCGACGTAAGGCACGCCCGAGGGGATATGCCCCTGAGTGTGCGCTATTCCCGGGACGCCCCGCTCTTTGACGAACGTCATCATATCGGCCTTTTCTATGGCCTTCTTGGTCACGGCAAGCGCGGCAGTCATTTTTATGTTCGCCAAGGGGACGTCTCCGGCTCCGGCGGGAAGCGTAATCTCGTTAATGTGCATCTCGGCCGCGAACTTGTCGACGTCGAGGAAGGAGAGCCCCGCCTTTTCCAGCGGATCGAGAATGAGCGCCGTAGTGACGGCCTGGGGCGAAGAACCGGCGCCGACCGTATGTTTGCCAAGAACGTCGAGGCGCATTACGGGAAGCGTTCCGTCGTCGGGAACAAGAAGCACCGCAAAGTTTCCCATGCAGTCTTCAAGCGCGGGCAGCTTCTTCTTCACGTGGTCGCGGCCGTTCATAAAGAGCTTTGGGACGGCGCCTCCGGCAAGGACGACGCAGTTCTTTCGTGCGCCGCAGGCAACCTGCGACGCGCCCGCGATCATCGCGTTCACTGGCCCTGCGCAGAAGCTGCGCACATCGCAGCCGCTGGCGTTGACGCAGCCGGCGATCTCCGCGATCGCCTTGGCGAAGTTTCCGCCCGCCCGCTGGTTCATATCCCCGGCGCCCTCCTCGGAGCACTCGATGAGGAAGTCGATCTCTTCAGGTGCAAGGCCGGTGTTCTTCAAGAGATGGAGCAGAGAGAGAACTCCTCCCGCCTTGCATGCGATGTTTTCGAGGAGCACGTAGGCGAAGAGGCAGTCGTCGACGTCATGGCCGTTCCGGACGCATCCGACGGTCTTGCCTCCGAAATAGAGGGCGAGGCCCTTTTTATGAGCGACTTCCTCTTCTATTTCGGAAAGCTCGTGTCCCGCTTCGAGGCGGGAAAGGAGTTTTTCGTTCATCACCGGGCTCGCCGCAAGCGTCTCCCGGACGGAGGCGGCAAAAGACGTCTCCAGCCAGATGATATCGAAGACGTCGCATATATCCATAAGACCGAGGAACTCATCCTCGGGCATGATTTCTCCATAGGCGCCGTACCGGTTCGAGCCGGTCAGCCTGTTCGTATACCAGGGCTGGGGAGTCTGTTCCAGCTTTTCGAGGGAGATACCGCCGATGTACGCCTGGTTGGGAGCATAGTCCCTGGCATCTTCATAGCTCTGCAGGAATGCCGGCAGTTCCTTGAGAAACTCCGTCTCTCCCTTCGTCTCTCGTTCTACATGAGGCGTGTTTCCGTAATGATATCCAGTTTCGGGAGCGTGATTCAGGCAGTAGGTGTATCCTTTTATTCCTACGGTTGCCATGGCGTTCCAACCTCCTTGTGCTTTTCTCGCGCGGCCGGATCCGGGGTTCCCCCCGGTCCGGCCGTATACGCAACGGGATCAGTCGGTGAACACCGTCTGTTCCGTTATCTCCGTCTGCAACGCCTTCAGTGCTCTTTCCACAAGATGACGTCGTATCTCTTTTTCTTCTGCCATTGTTCTCGAAGGATCGCCGAGAGGATAGGGTATTGCGACTGCGGGGATGATTCTGTTCGCTCCCACCGTGAGGGAGATGGGGACTATTGTGCAGATGTGCACCACGGGAAGCCCTGCGCGCTCGATTTCCTTGACCATCGTTGCACCGCAACGAGTGCAGGTACCTCAGGTGGATGTGAGGATGACGGCCGTGACGCCGTCGGCGATCAGTCTACGGGAGATCTCCTCGGCGAAGCGCTTCGAGCTGGCCACTGCGGTGCCGTTGCCGACCGTCGTGTAGAACTTGTTATGAAGCTTCTTGAAAACGCCTTCTTTCTCCATATCGCGGAGAACGTCGACGGGAAGCACTCTGTCCGCGTCCTGATCGGCGTACGTCGCGTCGTACCCGCCGTGCGCGGTGCAGTAGAAATCGCATGAAAGATCGGTTACGCCGGTGATGTCGTACTCGCCGAACTTGCTGGCGCTGGAAGCCTCGATATGGTCGGGGTTTCCCTTCGGGCAGATGCCGCCCGAAGTGACAAGCGCGATGACCGCGTCCTTCATGTTCTTGATCGCCGAGTTGGGCGCGACGCGGTCGAAGACGGGCATCGGGTACTCGGTGACGAAACTCTCTCCCTTGAGCTTGGCGACGAACATTTCCACCGCGCGCTCAGCTGCAAGCTTCTCGTAGAACTTGTTCTTCCGGACGCCGCGTTCTATATAGCCTTCTTCGGCGGGCGTTCCGAGCTTCTCGCCCTTGAGGAGCTTCAGAACGAGTTTCGCCATCGCGGGAACGGCTTTCCGCATGCCGGCCGCGCTGTCGGGGGTTTCGACTATATAGAGGCTTTTTTTGTACATCTCGACGCCGGGATTTTCGGGATACATTCCGGAGACGACTGGTATGCCAAGTTTTTTCGCCACGGCCTCGCACAGCGCGCCGCATGCCGTGCCGTATCGTCCGGCGTTGAACGCCGGGCCGGCGACCACAGCGTCGGGGCTGTACTTCTTCATCGCTTCGAGAATTTCTTCACTCGCCTTCTCCATATTCGAGGCGAAATACGAGTCGCCGCAAATCACGGTGGCAACGATTTCAGCATCGGCGCCCAAAGCGGCCTTCAAAGCCTGCCCCGGGCCGACGATGCCTTCGCGGATCTCCGGATGTATATCGGCCTTCTCTTCACCGCCGATTCCGGCGTAGAACTGATTTATATAGTGTATGATTCGGTATGACACGATGACGACCTCCCCTCCTACAGGGTGTATTTGCTGAACTGCGCTCGAATGCCGCTTACGGCCTCGGACAGTTTCTCGGGATCAAGCACCATCTCCATCATGCCGATCTGCTCTTCCCATGCGTCCGCATCGCACTCGTCCCGAATCTCTTGTTCAAAAACGTGATACACAGCGAGTCCAGACTGGACTCCGGCCAAAGGACCTGCATACGTGGGGTCTCCGTTGCTCACCGTTTCGGCGTAGATTTCCGCGCCTTCGGCATCGGAGGATCCCAGAACGACGACCACATGCTCCGGGCCGTACTTTTCAGCCGCGTCCTTGATACGCTGCTGATTCTGCAGATCCATGGCTCCTGCGGCGGTTCAGACGAAGCACTCGGTAACGGAGAAGACGATATCGGCGCCGCTGTTCTTGAGGCACGTTTCCATAGCGGGGCCGGGAACGCCGTCGCGTTCGCCGAGGAGAAGCACTTTCTTTCCTGCCAGTTTTCCCATGCTCTTGCACCTCCTTGTCGCACTGCTTTTTCCGTATTCGCCGCCGATCGTCATCCGATCAGATGGTATATGCTCCGAGTTTGGTGAAACCAAGCTCGCTTGTAGCGCCGAGAATGGCCTGAAGCTCGACGGTAATCGTTCCGTCTGCGGCGATGGAGCCCTGCCAGCCTCCGGCGATGACGTTCGCTTCCTCGGGGACGCCGATGACCTTCTCCATAGGAGGCAGCACGATCACTTCGTTGGCGTTCCCTGCGGTAACGCACGCGTCTCCCTCGGGGCATGAGTCGGCGAGCGACTGGCTTGCGCCGTCCTGACCCGCGTACTCGTCGGTGAGAAGGGTCGTCTTGATTCCTGCGCGCTCCGCCTTCCAGCAGTTCATGATAAGGTCGGCGTCCGGATTGCCGAAGCCTTCCTCGGAGATAAGCAAGCCGTCCACGCCGAGCGTGCTCGCCAGTTTGATCGAATAGGAGGAACTCCGCTTCTTATCGGCAAGGGTGACGTTCTCGTTTGTGACGATGCAGCCGAGGAAGTTGAAGTCTTTTCCGTGGCGTTTGAACATATTGTGGATAATCGGGTTGTTCTGATGCACGTACGTGTTGTTCTTGTCGCATGCGGACACGCAGTTTCCGGAGACGATAGCGCCGTCCATGACCTCCGTCGGGTTGAGGAACGTGGGAAGAATCTTCTTCACGTCGACTCCGTAAAGATATGTGTCGTGGAGCAAGCCCTGCGACTGAAGCATGTAAAGGTACGCGACCTTGGGGAGGCCGGGGTACGCCATCATAGCGTCCTTCAGAGCGGGCGTCTCGTAGCTTTCGACTTCGTCGACCCGCGCACCGAGGCACTTCTCGGCGAGGTAGGCCGCAGTCTTCAGTCCGGCCATTCTGCACGCCGTTTCATAGTCGTGTTTCTCGATGCCGTCGACATTCTCAAGGATGATCACGACGTTGCATGTCCGGGAATAGGGCGTGTACTCGGCTCCCGGCCCCTTCATGTCGATGATGCCCTCCTGGAATCGGACGATCTTCCCGGTGGTTACAACAGCCGCCCCTGAGAGAACGAGCGTCTTGCCCTCGCCCACCGAGTCGACGTCGGAAACCATTCCGGGGAAGATGCCGCCTGGGCCTTCGATCTTGAATCGAGGCTCCACGACGTCCTTCACGGGAAGAATGCGGACGCTCTCGCCCGGAAGGGCGAAATCCACATCCACCTTCGCAAGACGCTCGTCTCCGGAAAGAACGGAGAGAAGTTCCTTTTTGTTCACCGTCAAGACTCCGCCCTTGGCGAACGTTGTGTCGCCCCAAGCGAGTTTGCTTATCTTTACCTTGTGCAGCTCAAGTTTCATGGCTGTCTGTCTCCCCCCTTTAACAGGCGCCGAAGGCTACTTCAAAAGAGCCTCGACGTTCTCCTTGATCTTCTCCAACGTCACGTCGCCGCCGCTGATCCGCGCAACCTCGGCGCCACCCTTCCAGAACAAAAAGGTGGGAAGACCCATAACCTTGTTCGCGATCGCCACCCGGCGATTTTCCGACACGTCTACGGAGCAGAACTTCACCTTGCCCTCGTATTCCTCCGCCATGGCATGGACATTAGGAAGAAGCGCCATGCACGGGCCGCATTTCGGTCCCCAGAAATCGACGAGAACTGGAAGGGCGCTCTCCTTGACTTCGACATCGAAATTTTCTTTCGTCAACTCAACCATTACTCTTCACCTCCTTTTAGCCGCTCGATTCAGCGAAACTTCCCGAACGAACATGCCGTACCGGGAAAGACTGTCTTTCATCAACTCGCCGTCGATGAAGGCAAAATCCTGCCGCACGGCTTCCGGCATTCCTTCGGCCAAGAGGATGCGCGTACTCCGTGCGGAATAAATGGCGATCGCGTTCTCTATATATTCAAGAGAAAGAAGATCTACGGCGGTTTTGTCCTGCGTTGTTTCCGCAAGGATGGAACGGTAGGGGTGCTGATGAGGGCGAAGATTGCCGTAGAGAGGATGGGAGAGCAAGACCCACCCTTCATGGACGAAATTCCTCGTCCGAACGAGCACATCAAGAGATGAACCTGTCACGAAATCACAGGAATCCACTTTTTCTTTCAACAAGGGGTTGTTCGTTACGAGAACCCTGCGACAGGACATCCGACTGCCTCCTCGAAAGTAGAGCACGGATAACGCATTCTCTGTCGCATAGCCCCAAAGGGAAGAGAAACCGCATCGGGGGGAGCTATTTATTTCAGAGACCCGTCCGGTCGCAATCCTTTCGCCTGAGAGTTTCCGTCTTCCCTCGGGAAGACCTTGCCCCTTCGGCGCTCTCCGCATGTGCATGAGAGTCTCTCTTGCGACGTTCATCCGGAAACTACACTTATTTTACACAATGAAAAAAAGGCGTCAAGCCCTTTTTGTGAAAGACGGAGCGAAAAGTCAAAAAGAGCCGGAATCGGAAAAGATTCCGGCTCTTTCGCCCTCTGTAACGCGGTTTAATGGGGATGAAGCGTTTCTTCCGTCAATACCGCCGGATTACCACTTCAAACCGGTGTAGAAGATGTACAGAATCGCCGCAGGGGCGACTACGCGGCACACCCAGAGCCAGATATCGACAAGGCCGAAGGTGAGGGCGCCGTCGTTGGTGACTTCTTTCTTCGACTCGGACGTCCAGAACCACCCCACGAAGAGGGAGATGAAGACGCCGCCCAACGGAAGAAGCACGTTGGAGGAAATGAAATCCATTGCATCCAGGAAGTCCTTGCCGGCGACCTTGGGAGCCCCTGTCAGGGACATCGCGGAGGGAATGCCGAGGGCGAAGATGAGCAGGCCCATGATCCATGCGGCTTGAGGTCTGCTCCACCCCTTGTCGATGAAGTAGGAAGAAACTACTTCAAGCAGGGATATAGCCGAAGTCAGCGCCGCGATGAAGAGGAGAAGGAAGAAGAGCGCGGACCAGATCATGCTTCCCGGCATCTTCGCAAAAACCGCGGGCAGCGTGATGAAGGTCAACCCGGGGCCGGCGCCCGCGTCAACGCCGAAGGCGAAGACTGCGGGGAAGATCGCGAGACCGGCGAGAACGGCCACCATGGTGTCGATGAAGCACACCTGCAGGGCTGAGCCGGGAAGAGCCGTATTCCTGTCGACATAGCTTCCGTAGGTGATCATGCACCCCATACCGAGGGAGAGGGAGAAGAACGCCTGCCCCAGAGCCGCGGAGATACTGGCCCCCGTGATCTTCGAGAAATCCGGCGTCAGGTAGAACTCAAGCCCCTTTGCCGCGCCGTCCAGAGTGACCGCGCGGACGATGAGCACCAGCAGAATCAGGAAGAGAGCGGGCATGAGGATCTTGCAGTATCTCTCGATGCCTTCGCCGACCCCCTTGTAGACTACCCAGATCGTGGCGAGCATAAAGGCCGCCTGGTAGATGACCACGTGCATTGTGTTGGTCACGAACGCGCCGAAGACATCTCCCGCCTTGCCTGCGGCCGCCTCGGGCATCAGATCGATGAAGGTGTGGATGAAGTATCTGATAGTCCAGCCGCCGATAACCGCGTAGAAGGAGAGAATGATAAATCCTGCGGCGACTCCCATCCAGCCGATGAGGGGCCACAGCCCTCCAGCCAACTTCTGGAAAGAACCGACTGCGTTCAGCTGTGCTTTTCTGCCGATGGCCATTTCGGCGAGCATTACGGAAAAGCCGATAACAAACACAAGAGCAAGATAGACGAGAACGAAAGCCGCCCCGCCGTTCTGTCCCGTTACGTACGGGAACCTCCAAATGTTGCCGAGTCCCACCGCCGAACCGGCGGCCGCCAGAATGAAACCTATCTTGCTACCCCATTGCTCTCTCTGGACATCCTGTGTCATTATACCCATACCCCTCCTTCGTTATCGATTCGTTTCGTGAAATCTTCCCGGAAACAGCCCGATCTACTTTTAATACCCACCCCCCTATCGATCAAGGATATTCACAATATATAATAATCGCATTGTATTATACACCAGATCGAGATTCTTCCAAGTGGGAGAGGTGTTTTTCCTTTTTCTGGGGTACAATAGACTCAGAAAAGGAGTGATCACCATGTGCTTAGCAATTCCACACACTATTCAAGAGATCCTGGACGGAAACAGGGCAGTCGCCCGTGCGGGAGCGGTCCGTACGGAGATACGGACGGATCTTGTGGACTCGCCGTCGGTGGGCGACACAGTCCTCGTTCATGCGGGCTTCGCGATCGAGAAACTGTCCCCGGCGGATTCGGAGGAGCTTCTCGGATTATGGGACGAAGTCAGGAGGCTCGCCGGAGAGCATGAAACCGCGGAACACCGCCCGGAACATGCGGTCTAACATTGCCGCCGCATCGAAGGCGCTCCGGAACATAGTCTCCTCACCTCTTTCGGTGATGGAGGTCTGCGGTACCCATACGGTTTCCATCTTCCGCTCCGGAATACGCAGTCTTCTTCCTGAATCGCTCCGCCTCGTCTCGGGGCCGGGGTGCCCTGTCTGTGTGACGGACCAAGGGGAGATAGACTGCGCCCTCTCTCTTCTCGAGAACGGAGTCGTTGTGGCTGCATACGGAGACATGTTCCGAGTACCGGGAGAATCCGGTTCGCTCTCTTCCCTGCGCGCAAAAGGTTTCGACGCCCGTGTGGTGACAAGCGCCTCCGACGTGCTCGCGCTCGCGGAGAAAGAGCGCTTTAAAGAGATCGTCTTTCTCGCCGTCGGGTTCGAAACCACCGCGCCCGCCACCGCTGCGCTGGTTCTCGAGGCGTCCGAGCGGAACGTCTCGAACCTGTCCATACTCTCTTTCCACAAGCGAACTCCGCCCGCGCTCAGGGCGTTGTCGTCGGATCCAGGCCTTCAGATCTCCGGTTTTCTTCTTCCGGGGCACGTCAGCGTCATCCTCGGCTACGACCCCTTCCGCTTCCTTGCCGATGAAAAAGGCGTCCCCGCCGTCATCGCCGGATTCGACGCGGAGCAGATCATGCTTGGAATCGTTGATCTCGCATTGCAGCATACGAAAGGCGAGGCCGCTCTTCATTCCGTCTACAGCCAGGCTGTGCGCCCGGAGGGGAACCGCAGGGCGCGCAGTTTGATGAACCGGGTCTTTGAAAGCCGGGATGCCTCGTGGCGCGGGCTCGGCGTTCTTCCAGACTCCGGCCTTGCGCTGCGCAAGGAGTTAAGCGGATTCGACGCCGAGAAACGCTTCTCTCTCTCCCCCATCCCTGGGAAGGCGATGCCGGGGTGCAGATGCGGCGACGTGCTCTCCGGAAGAATAACCCCTCCGGAGTGCGCTCTTTTCAGGAGCGCATGCACGCCGGTTTCCCCTGTAGGTCCTTGTATGGTCTCCTCGGAGGGTACCTGCGGCGCGTATTTTCGTTTTTTCAGATCGAACGGAGGCGGAATATGAGTGTGATTAATCTGGGACACGGAGGCGGCGGACGACAGAGTCACGAACTTGTCGATACGCTGCTCGGCCCCTTCAGAAAGCGCGATATCGCTCCCGAGTTGGAGGACTCCGCCCTCTTGCCGGGCGGCTATGCCATGACGGTCGACGGCTTTACCGTCTCTCCCAGGAAATTTCCCGGTGGAGACATCGGGCACCTCTGCGTTTGCGGTTGTGCCAACGATCTGGCGGTTCGCGGCGCTTCACCGGATTTTCTGGGGATCGGACTTGTTATCGAAGAAGGATTCCCCGCCGAAGAGCTTGCGGACTATATGGAGAGCGCGGCCGCTACCTGCGGAGCGCTCGGTATGACTCTCGCCGCGGGCGATACGAAGGTCGTTCCTTCAGGCGCAGTCGACGGCGTCTACTTCACTGGAAGCGCTTTCGGACGCGTCAGGAGCGCTCATCCCCTCCAAATGTCGAACATCCGGGAGGGGGATGTCCTCATCGTCTCGACCTCTATCGGACGCCACGGCGCCGCCATCGCCGCCTCGAGGTTCAACCTCTCCGTAGAGGGACTCGAAAGCGACTGCGCGGCGCTCTGGCCCGCGATAGAACCTCTGCTCTCCTTCGAAGGACTCCGTTGTATGCGGGACTGCACCAGAGGAGGACTGGGCACGGTGCTCTGCGAATGGGCGGAGTCGACTGGCATGCATATATCTCTGAACGAAACGCCGATCCCCGTGGACGACAGAGTGCGATCTCTTTGCGACGTCCTCGGATTCGATCCGTTGTACATGGCATGCGAAGGGTGCATCGCCCTCGCGGTTGCCGGGTCCGCCGCCGCCCCCATTCTCGAGACGCTCCGAACCTCTCCGTACTGTAAAGACGCCGCGATCATCGGAAGCGTATTTTCCGGAGAACCGAAGGGGATGGTTTCCATGAAAACTTCGATCGGAGGCGAACGCCTGGTCGACATGCCGTTCGGCGAACTGCTTCCCAGAATCTGCTGAAGTGACTCCGGGAAAAAAGTCCCGAAAACGAAGACGAAAGAGGGAGGCCTTTTGCGCCTCCCTCTTTCGTCTTCGTTCCTCCGTCGTTTTCAGTGGGAAAGTCTTTCGTTGACTCTCGTAATGCCGACCGCCCTTCCTGTTTCGTCGTCGAGGGTGACGATGACCCCGTTGAATGCGAGGCCGTCTCCCGAAACTTCAAACTTGGAAGGCATCCCGGTCAGGTATCTCGGGAGCACTCCTTCAAGTTTCATTCCTATGGAACTTCGATGTCCGCCCGTCATACCGGCATCCGAAATATAGGCCGTTCCGTGCGGAAGCACCTCTTCGTCGGCAGTCTGGACATGCGTATGGGTACCGAGCACCGCCGCCGCGCGACCGTCCATGTAGTATCCGAGCGCCTTCTTTTCGGAGGTCGCCTCCGCGTGAAAGTCTATCAGAAGAGGGACGTCTCCCGCCGCAACCGCGATTTCGTCCGCTTTGCGGAAGGGACAGTCGATGGGGGGCATGAAGACCCGACCCTGCAGATTCGCCACCATGAGGCGGCGTTCTCCGTTCTCCAGAAGCATCCACCCCTGACCGGGACAGACATCCGGATAGTTCGCGGGGCGGACGATTCTCGATTCCGCCGCCAGCACCGGAACGCCTTCGATTTTGTCCCAGATGTGATTGCCGGAGGTCATTCCGCAGATCCCCATAGCGAACAGCTCGTCCACGATCTTCCGGGTAATTCCTTTGCCCGCAGCCGAATTTTCGCAGTTGGCGAGGATGAAATCGAACCCGCCCTCCCGCTCGGCAAGCTGTGGAAGAAAAGCCGCGACAGCCTTTCTTCCGGGGCTTCCCATGATATCGCCGATAAAAAGAATCTTCATGTCGGTTACTTCGCGTACTCCGTGGCGCGCGTCTCCTTGGTCGCCGTTACTTTTATCTGACCAGGGTACTTCATCTCTTCTTCGATCTTCCTGGCGACGTCGTAGGCTATTTTATGAACGATCGCATCGTCGGAGATGTTCGGGCTTATCACGACGCGAACCTCCCTGCCCGCCTGGATGGCGTACGCCTTGCTGACGCCGTTGAACGTCTTCGCAAGTTCTTCGAGCTTCTCAAGACGCTTTACATACGCGTCGAGGCTCTCTCGGCGCGCTCCCGGGCGTGAAGCGCTCACTGCGTCCGCCGCAGCAACGATGACGTCGTAGATGCTCTTCGCCTCCTGGTCTTCGTGATGCGAAGCGATGGCGCTCACAACTTCGGGGTTTTCGTTGAACCGTCGTGCAAGATCCGCGCCGATGAGGGCGTGAGGGCCTTCTATCTGATGGTCCACCGCCTTGCCCAGATCGTGGAGCAGACCCGCGCGGCGGGCGATTTCCTCGTCGATTCCCAGTTCGGCGGCGATCATTCCGGACACGTAGGCCACCTCAAGGCTGTGCTGAAGGGCGTTTTGTCCGTAGCTGAACCGGAACTTGAGCTGGCCGAGAGTTCGTACCAGCTCCGGATGCATGTTTTTGACACCGGTCTCCAAAAGCGCGCTCTCGCCGGCTTCCATAATCTGCAGCTCGACATCCTTCGTGGCCTTCTCGATAAGTTCCTCTATTCTGGCCGGATGGATTCTTCCGTCGGTAACAAGGCGTTCCAGAGAGAGTCTCGCGATTTCCCGCCTTACGGGGTCGAAGCTGCTCAGAGTTACCGCCTCGGGGGTGTCGTCGACGATTAGGTCCACTCCTGCGAGCGTTTCGAACGTTCGGATGTTCCGTCCCTCTCTGCCGATGATTCTTCCCTTCATCTCGTCCGAGGGGAGATGCACCACGCTCACGGCCGCTTCTGAGGTGTGCTCGACCGCGCAGCGCTGTACCGCCGTCACGATGATCTCGCGCGCTTTCCTGTCCGCTTCCCTTTTTGCTTTTTCCTCAAGCTCCTTGATACGGAGGCCGAGGACATGCTGCGCTTCTTCCTCCGTCTGGCGGAGAAGAAGATCTCTCGCCTCGTCGCACGTCATCCGGGCGATTTCTTCGAGACGTTCCAACTGCTTCTTTTTGATCTCCTCGACTTCGAGCATCCTGTTGTCCAGCTCTTCCTGCTTCGCCTTCAGCTCTTCTTCACGATGAGCGATCCGGTCCAGCTTTTTGTCGAGGTTTTCCTCTTTCTGCTCAAGGCGCCGCTCCGCACGCTGAAGCTCCGAGCGGCGTTCCTTTCCTTCGCGTTCGATCTCCTGGCGAAGCTTGAAAATTTCTTCCTTCGCCTCGGTGAGTTTCTCGCGTTTCCCCTGCTCGGCAGCCATTGCGGCTTCCCTTAGAATAGCCCGAGCCTGCGCCTTCGCGCTTTCGATGTTCTTGACGCCAAAAGATTTGGAAAGCAGGAATCCCGCTCCAATACCGGCGGCAATCCCCACGACGAGCGCCAGAATTGCGGTAAAAAAGCTCATAGTATCATTATCACTCCTCGATTTTATTTTCAAGGTGCCAATTCACTCAACGTCATGGAAGGCACTCTCTTCCATGATCTCTTTATTTTACAGGTCAGAGTTCACCCTCACAAGCCCTCTCAAGAGCATTTCTACAAGCCCCGCCGGAAAAACCGCGGCGGAGCAGCCTTCCCTTGATTTTTTCACTGTCCATTCCGATCCGGAGCCACTCGACAGCAAGACTAAGCGCATTCTCTTCTTCGTTCGTTTCCTCCAAGGCCCGCTGTATGTACTCCGATGCGACGCCTCTTCTCCTCAGTTCGTCCCGAAGGCGGCGCTCCCCCCATTCAGGATGCGACTCCACGAAGAGAAGAGCGTATGCTCCGTCGTCGAAAAAACCGGCTTCTTCGAACTGGCTCAGGAGCATCTCCGCCTCTTCCTCGGAAACCCCTCGGCCCCGGAGTTTTCCAAAGGCCTGCGCCTTCGTCCACACACCGTACGAAAGCAATGAATAAAGGTAGCGCTCCGGATTTTGAGCCGCGTACTTTTTTTTCCTTTCAGGCCGTTTCGACAAGATTCAACGACCTCCCCAGTACATGGAGTACGCGCCGGGCCAGAAGAGGGGCGCAAACAAGCTCGGGATCGTTCTCCACAAGAGGGAAGGCTTCTTCGCGCGCAATTTTGAGAAGCTCCTGATCCTTCAGTAAATCGGCGATGCGGAAATCGGTCACGCCGGACTGCCGGACTCCGCATATCTCTCCGGGTCCGCGAAGACGCAGGTCCGCCTCGGCGATGGCGAAACCATCATCCGTGGAGCAGAATGCCTCGATACGCTGCCTGCTTTCCGGAGTCGAAGGTGAACAAATCAGGATACAGAACCCCTCCCGATTTCCCCTCCCCACCCTGCCCCGCAACTGGTGAAGCTGCGATAAGCCGAAACGGACCGCATCCTCCACGACCATCACCGTCGCCTCGGGTACGTCGACACCGACCTCGACGACAGTGGTCGAGACAAGAAGCGCCGTCGCACCGCTCCGGAAATCTTCCATCGCACGCTCTTTCTCGGCCGAGGAAAGCTTTCCGTGAAGGAGTCCGACGCCGTATGCCTCGAACTCGGCGGAGAGCGACTCGAACCTTGCGGCGGCGGCGGCAAGGTCGGAGTCGCTCTCTTCGATAAGAGGACAGATCCAATAGGCTCGCTCTCCCGCATCGAAGCGCCGTTTCAAAAAGCCCAGTACCCCCGGGAGCTTCTTGGGAGCGACTGCGCGTGTCGCAACGCCCTTTCTTCCCGGCGGCATCTCGGAAACCACCGAAACGGCAAGATCGCCGTAGACTGTGAGAGTCAGCGTCCTCGGAATAGGCGTTGCCGTCATCACCAGGACGTGCGGCGAACTTCCCTTGGCGCGGAACGTGCGCTTCTGTAGCACGCCGAAGCGGTGCTGTTCGTCGACGATCGCAAGACCGAGCCTGGCGAAGGAGACATCCTCGGAAAAAAGAGCATGCGTTCCGATAACGACGGCGATTTCTCCCGATTCAAGCCCCGAGCGAACTTCTCTTTTCTCTTTGACGCCAAGGGAGCCTGTCAGCAGGGCGCAGGAAACGCCGAGACCGGAGAAAACGGGGGAAAGGCGGAGATAGTGCTGACGAGCGAGTATCTCCGTCGGCGCCAGAAACGCCCCCTGACACTCTCCGTCGAGAGCGGCCAACAGGGCTATCAGCGCGAGGACGGTCTTTCCGGAACCGACATCTCCCTGGAGAAGTCGATTCATCGGAACGGTACGCTCCATATCGGCCAGAATTTCTTCCATCGCTCTCTTCTGTCCGCCGGTGAGAGAAAAAGGAAGAAGACGCTCGATGTACTCTTCGACATACCGCCCTCTGACAAGGGGCGGGGCGCTTTCCAAAGGTGTTTCGCACCGGCTCCGACGAAGAGCGAGCCCGGTCTGCAGAAGAAAGAACTCGTCGAAAACGAGACGCCGTCGGGCCGCTTTCCAGGCCTCCCGCGATGTCGGGTAGTGCATCTCGCGCATCGAGGCGGTTAAATCCGGCAGCGAGCGACGTTTTTTCAGAGACGCCGGGAGGAATTCCTCCAACAGCGGAAGATATTCATCCAGAGCGTTGCGCACTATTCGGCGCAGCGTCTTCTGATGAAGCCCCGTCGTCGCCGGATACAGCGGAACGATCGAAAGCAGTCCATCTTCCGCGTCCTCCTCGTCGAGCACTTCGAATTCGGGCGCAACAAGCTGGGGAACCCCGTTTCTGGATTCGACCCTGCCGTACAAAGCGACGCGGACGCCTGACTGAAAGAGAGTCTCCAGTCCGGCCCTGTTGAACCACACCGCCTTCGCCATCCCGTGTCCATCGGAGAGCAGCAGCGTAGTCAAGGAGAGCTTTTTTTTCGCCGTCATACGTTTTTCAACGGCGACCACCCTTGCGATCACCGTCGTCGCGGCGCCTGCACGAAGCGAGGAGAGGGGGGTCAGGGTGCGTCTGTCCTCGTAGCGGCGCGGAAAAAGGAAGAGCAGATCCTCCGCGGTGACGACGTTCAAATTCCCCAACTGCCGTTCCCTGGCCGGCCCCACGCCTTTGACGAAACGGACGGGGTCGGCAAGACCCGGTCGTCGCGTACTCACTTGAGATCGACGTCCCCCGCCGCGTCCGCGACTTCGTCATCGGCATCTTCTTCAAGCTCGATAAGCGAGGAAAAACGAGAGAGCAGCGCACGGAAATCCGCTTTGAACTCCTGCCGCAACTGCCGCATATGCGCCAGTTCCTTGCGTTCGCGCTCCTTCAGGGCTTCAGCCTCCTGAAGAATCTGCTCCGCTTTGTTCTTCGCCGCGGAGGTGATATTTCTCGCCTCTATCTCCGCGGCTTCCGCCTTCGCATCCGCCGTCTTCTGCGCCATGAGCAGCGTCCCGGAGAGCGTTTCCTTCAGAGCCTCGTACTCCCGTATCTTGTCCTCAAGACGGGCGGCGTAGCGTTCAAGATCGGCATACTGTACGCAGTACTTTTGGATATCCTCCGCCACCTGGTCGAGAAACTGATCGACCTCCGTAGCGGAATACCCTCTCATCGCTTTGGAAAACCGTTTGCTCTCCACATCGCGAGCTGTCAGCAGATCAGGCACCGTCTTCTTCCTCCCATTCCTCTATCATGCTCTTTCGCGGCGCGGCGAGAAAAATTCCTCCGGCGGCGCGCACGACGGTTCCTCTGTTCGCGAACGCCACTCCGCAGAGAAAGTCGAGCAGACTCTGTCCGACCCCCCGCTCCAGGCCGCGCAGATCGACAAGCAGCATCTTTCCCTTCCGGAGCGCCTGCGCAAGCTCTTCTTTCCTGTGAACGCCTTCGAGACCTCGGACGATCAACAAGACCGCGCTTTCGGGAACGGCCTTCAGGACCCGCTCCTCCCTCGTTTCGAGATCCGCCGTCTCCGCCCCGCTTTTCTCGTCGGCTGCGGGGTCGACAAGTCCCAGAAAAGACATGACCCTTTCCAGCACGGGCACGGACTTCACCTCCTCCGGCGCGTCATGCGCGCTTTCCAAAGATAGCGGAGCCTATCCGGACCATTGTGGAACCTTCTTGCACAGCCCACTGGAAATCTCCGCTCATCCCCATGGAAAGCTCCTTCAACGGGTAGCCGAAACGTTCGCTCAGACTGTCTCGCAAACGTCTCAGCAACGCGAAAGCGCTCCGTACGTCCGTTTCGTCGTCCGTCAGGGGGCCTACGGTCATGAGCCCTTGCACTCGAAGAGCCGGACAGTACTGCAGTACGCCTTCAAGCAGAGGCGCCGCCGCCGAGGGAGAAACGCCGTGTTTGCTCTCCTCACCGGAGGTGTTCACCTCAAGGAGCACGGGAAGAAGAAGAGCGCTCTCCGAGGCAACTCTAGAGAGCGCTCTCGCTAGCGGCAGAGAATCGACGGAATCAACGCAAGATGCGCATTCAACGGACTTCCGGACCTTGTTGCTCTGAAGATGGCCGATAAAACGCCATTCGATAGAGGGTCCCTTCCAGAGGAGCCGCTTCTCCGCAAGTTCCTGTACTCTGTTTTCGCCGACTGCGACGACACCGCACCGGACAGCTTCCAGTATATCCTCCACCGGATAAGTTTTGGAAACAGCAATCAACCGGACATCCTCGTCGCGTCTTCCGCTTCTCTTCACGAGTGCCGCAAGTTCCTCCCGAACGCGCCGCAGGTTTCTCTCAATCATGCTTACCATAGTCGAATTTTCCCTTCCTTCGCTCCGTCGGCATCAAGGACCACGATATTGCCCGGCTGCAAACCGCTCTGCACGAAAAAACGTCCGCCTTCGACGGGCAACCCCTGGATTTCCTTGAATTTGACCATATTTCCCTCCACTTGCAGCACTCCGAGCTTCCCCTCCCGATAGAACACCGAGGATTCCGGCACGGCCACGCCGATGCGTTCCCCCGCCTCGAGAAGAAGCCTGATCTCCCTGGAGAGGGCGGTCTCGACGGGGAAAAAAGGAAGCGTCAGATAGAGCTTGACCTTGGCCCCCAAAAAGCGCGAGGCACGTACGGAAGCCCTGACCGGCCAGCTGCGCTCCCCCGTCTTCACCCGAACGAATCCGGCCCGGATGTCCCGTTCGAGAGAGGGGGTGAGATCGGCGTAGAGAACACAACGCAACTCCTGGGGTTGCGGGATGAGTTTCCCCAAAGCCTCTCCCCGGCGTACGGAAGCCCCGGGGGGGATATGCGCAAGAGGTGGCGAGGGAGGCAGCGGAGCCATTCCCGGCCACAGAGAGGAGTAGCGCCATTCTCCTTCCGCGCCGTCCAGAGCAGGCAGAAAATATCCGACCGCGTCCGAGCGGACGGCCATTCTTCCGGACGAAGAATTGACAACGGCCACGGTTTCGCCGCGCGCGACGCGTCTGGCGCCCGGTTCCGGGAAGACAACGCTCCCATCCCAGCGAGAGGTCAGCAGCGCCTCTTCCCAAACAAGCACTCCTCTGACCGGAATCCTTTCGGTGTAGGCAAACGGCGCCGCAGTGACCACATCGGGAGTTTCGAGGGCATTATGCTCCCACCACAAATGGTACAGCCAGATCGTTCCCGTCGCCACTGCGAGGATCGTGCCGAAATAGAGAATCCTCTTTATCAGGTACGCCGTCATTCGCCTAGCGACAAGAGGAGGCGCCGGCTCCGCTCTTGTCGAGACGGGAGAGCGGAATTTCCCCCGAGGAAAAAAGCTCGATATTGCGCACGATAAACGACAGAACCCCGTCGAACGCAGCGTCGTTCACTCCGCCTATATGAGGAGTGACGGTGACCGCCGGATGGGCGAGCAACGGATCTTCGGTAGAATGCGGTTCCTCCCACAGCACATCAAGACCTGCGCCCGAAATCGATCCCTCCGCCAGCGCTTGTTCAAGGGCCCTCCTTTCGACGAGACCACCCCTGGCCACGTTGATGAACACGGCATTCCTATCCATCGACCTGAAAAAGGGCCCGGAGAAAATCCCCTCGGTTTCGTTGTTCAGGGCGAGCGCCGCCACGACGAATCTGCACCCGCGTACCGCCTCCTCCAAGGCATCGAGAGGGAAGTACGCATCCACCAGCTCGTCCAGGTCCGAAGGCGGCGTTCTGTTTACCCCGGTCACCGACATTCCGAACGCCTTCATGCGGACGGCGACGGAACGTCCGACATTGCCGAGGCCGACGACGCACCCCCGTTTACCCCAGAGCGCCGTTCCCGGAGGCGTATAGACCTTCCCCTCCATCAATTTTTCTTGCGCGCGGAAGAAACGTTTTGCATGGAGCAGCATATGAAGAAACGCAACCTCCGCCACACCTTCGGCATTCCCTGTCCCGATGGAGGGGACATTGCACGGTATGACTCCGCGGCGGACGCATGCGGGGACGTCGATACCCTCCGCGCCCGCGCCCCACTGCTGCACCATTCGAAGCGAAGGCGCACGTGACAAAAGTTCGTCGTCGATCCGGGAAGGACGGATTACCAGCACTTCCGCGTCGTTCAAGGCCCCCTTGTCGTCGAGAGGATCCGCGATGCCTATTTCATGACCGACCAGCATCGTGGAGAGCGTATCGAAAAAACGTTGAAACTCCTTTCCCCAAAAGAGAACCTTCATAATCTTCCTCCTCATGCAGGAATTTTCTCCGAAGCGCGGGCGCGCAGGGCCGATTCTTTCCGAAGAGGCGTACGGTTGCCCGCGCATGCTCGTACTGTTTGATTTTACACCATTTCGCACCGCGTAGAAGAGAGATGAAGAGAGATTGAGAGAAAACACGTCCCGGAAACGGGTTACGGATACGCATGCGCCTAATTCATGCGTTTCGAACGCATAAAAAAGCACTCTCGGCTCTAAAATGGGGAATTTTAAAATCAGAAGCACCGAAATTAAAGATATCCCTTGACTAATTGTAAGGGAGCGTGGTATAAACTCGCATCATGTTTTTTATTTTTTGATCGAAAGCTGGAAGGAGTTGAACGGAAGTGGAATTCGACAAAGCGCGAGATATTTTCGGTATGTACGTGTTCGACAGACGAGCAATGAAGGAGCGGCTGCCTCAGCATATTTTCAACGACCTTCTGGCATCCATCGAGGGGGGGCAGAAGCTCGATTCCGCCCTCGCGGACATGGTGGCCGCAGCGATGAAGGAATGGGCTCTCTCCAAAGGAGCGACGCACTGGACGCACTGGTTCCATCCTCGAACAGAACTCACCGCGGAGAAACACATGTCCTTCATGTCCAAGGACGAGACCGGGATGCCAATCGAGTCTTTCAAGGGGAAGGAACTCATCCAGAGCGAACCGGACGCCTCGTCGCTCCCATCGGGAGGTATTCGTTCGACGTTCGAGGCACGAGGGTACAGCGCGTGGGATCCTTCCAGTCCCGCATTCATCATGATGAGCAAAAAAGGCGGCACTCTCTGTATTCCATCGGTCTTCATCTCCTACGACGGAACCCCTCTCGATCTGAAAACACCACTCCTTAAAGCCGTCGACGCAGTGGAAAACCGGGCGATGCGCATTTTAAAGCTCTTCGGCAATCGGGGTCTCAAATGGGCGCACGTAACGGTCGGCGCCGAACAGGAGTACTTCCTGATCGACAATTCCGTCGCAAAAGATCGCCTCGACCTCCGCTACTGCGGCCGAACAATATTGGGCTGCCCTCCCCCCAAGGGGCAGCAGATGGAAGATCACTACTTCGGTTCCATCCCTCCGCGCGTACTCGCCTTCATGGAAGATGTGGAACGCGATCTTTACAGATTGGGCGTGGTCATCACGACCCGGCACAACGAAGTCGCTCCGTGCCAGTTCGAGTTCGCGCCGCAGTTTGCGGACGCCAACTTGGCCTGTGACCAGAACCAGCAGATCATGGACGTCATGCGCAAAATGGCGAAGCGCCACGACTTCGCACTCCTGCTCCATGAAAAACCGTTCGCAGGTCTCAATGGAAGCGGCAAGCACGTCAACTTTTCCATCATGGACAGCGAAGGACGCAATCTTCTCAAACCGTCGACGAACCACAGAAAGAATATCCAGTTCCTCACATTCTTAAGCGCGCTGCTTCTCGGATTCGGAAAGTACTACGGCTTGATCCGGGCTTCGATAGCTTCCCCGGGAAATATGCACCGGCTCGGAGGAAACGAGGCCCCTCCTGCGATTATGAGCGCCTATCTCGGTTCCGCGATCACAGGCATTCTTGAGGCCGTAGAGAAAGGTCTTCCCGACGATCTCCCCGCCCAGGCGCTGATCGACTTGGGAATGAACAAGCTCCCTTCCATCATGGCGGATAATTCCGACCGGAACAGAACCGCTCCTCTCGCTTTCACCGGAAACAAGTTCGAATTCAGGGCGCCCGGAGCGCCGCAGTCTATCGCCGGTCCCTTGACGATGCTCCTCGCCGCGTGGGCATGGGGAATGGACAGAGTCGCGGACATGATCGAGGCGAAAGGTCCGGACATCGACGTTCTGGAAGCGGCCCTCGAAGCCATAAAGTTCGCCGCTGCGGAAAGCCGTCCGGTTCGATTCGAAGGCAACGCGTACAGCATCGAATGGCAGCAGGAAGCGAAAAAACGGGGACTCAAGATAGCGAGCAGCACCCCCGAAGCGTTGGCGCTCTACCTTCTTCCCGAACACAGGGCGCTGCTGGCGAGCCTCGGGATCATGACGGAGCGGGAGGTCGTCGCCTACTATGAAGTTCGGCTCGAACAATACATCAAGACCGTGGTCATCGAAATGGGCATCATGCGTACCATGCTTTGGGAAGGCATACTTCCTGCAATTTCACGCCAGCTCCACCTTGAGCAGAGCGCTCTCTCGTCGCTTCCTGAGGAGATTGCAAAGGAGTCCGTTCTTTGGAAAAAGAGTATCGCCGACCTTGCATCCGTCAAGAACGGTTTGATTGGCGCATCCGAAAAACTCGACGCGCTGCTCGGAAAAATCCACGACGCGGAAGTCGAAGACCAGTCGAAAATGATCACGGAGGAAGCGCTCCCCCTGTACGCGCACATCCGTGCGCTTTCCGACAGGGCGGAGACACTGACTGCGAAGGATATTTGGCCCTATCCGACGTACACGCGCCTTCTCTCGATTTCTTAACGCTCCCCCGAATACGGCGGACTTCCGAAGAAGAACCCGCTGTAGCTACCAGCAGACGAAAGGCGAGTCCACATCGAGCGGACCCGCCTTTCGTCTGCTGGTAGCTACAGTTCAGCGCGCTTCAGGCACTACGGAAGAGCCTCTGAGGTCGACGACCAGCTCAAGCACCAGCTCGCGCTGCGCAAGTTCCTTCACTTTCCACACAACCGGAATCCCCTTTTTTCTGCTCTTTTCCACAAGTTCCGCTATGTCCTTTAGAATCTCTCCTGTCGGGCCATCCGGGCCCGTAAACGAGAGGGGCTCTTTTTTTCTCGCCGAAGCGGGAGCGACGAATGTCCTGGAAGGAGCGCCCCTTTCCTCTTTGACTCTGCGCTCGACCTCGCCCGCGACGAGGTTCTCTTCCACAGCCTTCCGGGCCATGGCGATCTGCTCGTCGCCCGAAAGGGCGACAAGAGCGCGGGCCTGGCGCTCTCCGAGTTTTCCCTGCATGACGAGCAGTTGGACCGGCTCCTCCAGTTTGAGCAAACGAAGCTTGTTCGCCACCGAGGACTGCGAACGGCCAAGGCGCGCGGCGAGTTCCGACTGATTCCACCCGGTGTTCTCGAGAATATCCCGAAGGCTGGCCGCTTCTTCTATTGCCGAGAGGTTGCTTCGGTGGATGTTCTCTATGAGCGCCATCACCTGCTGTTCCCTCGGAGCCGCTTCCATGACGATGGCGGGAATACTCGAGAGTCCCGCTTTTTTCGCCGCCCGGAGACGGCGTTCGCCGACGACAAGTTCGTATCCATGATCCGAAGCTATCAGCACGACCGGCTGGATGACGCCCACCTCGGCGATGGAAGCGGCAAGTTCCTCCAGCTCCGCCTCGTCGAAGAACTGCCGCGGTTGCGCCGGATTCGGTCGAATGAGATCGACCGGAATATCGGCCAATCGCCTTTCCGACCTTCCTTCGGAGAGAGCCGCCTCGTTTCCGTCGTTCATCGCTATGTCACCTCTCAAAAAGTTCAAAAATCCAGCCATCCCATCATTCTCCCCCGATAGTGTGGAGCGATCGTCCGTCGCGGGAGAGTCTTCGCCAGGGTGTCCAGGTCAAGGAGATGGCGTCCCCGCGTTCCGACCTTCTTCGAAGTATTCTACCTATACCGCGCATTTCATTCAAGCGCGCAGCTCGTTTCAATAGCGCCGGTCGGCATTGACGAATCGGGTATACTCGCGGAGGAAGATGAGCGAAATTTCTCCTGTAGGGCCGTTTCTGTGCTTCGCGAGACTGATGAACGCCCGGTTGTCCTCTTCTTCTCCCGGCGCGCCGGCTTCGTAGTACCCAGGACGATAGAGCAGAATGACCGTATCCGCATCCTGTTCGATGGCGCCGCTGTCTCTCAGGTCCGAGAGCTGCGGTTTTTTTTCGTTCCGCTGCTCCACGGCACGTGAAAGCTGGGAAAGGGCAATGACCGGAGCTTCGAGTTCACGAGCCACCCCTTTGAGCGCTCTGGATATCTCCGCCACTTCCTGCTGCTTGTTGTCTATCCGCCTGGACGAGTTCATCAGCTGCAGGTAGTCCACCAGTACGAGTCCGAGGTCCTTGTGCTTCGATTTGAAGCGCCTGCACCGCGCCCGAAACTCCAGCGTCGAGAGCATCGAGCTGTCGTCGATATATATGGGCGATTCGGCGAGCCTTCCTGCCGCTTCGGCGAGCGACTCCCAGGCATTCTTCGGGAATGAACCGTTCCGAAGGTCGTGGATATTGATCCTCGCCTCCGCCCCCAACATTCGCTGGACCAACTGTTCCGCTCCCATTTCAAGGCTGAAGATGAGGACCGGGCGCTTCGCCCCCTGGCCCCCGAACTGGGCGATGTTGATGGCGAAAGCTGTTTTTCCCATCGACGGACGGGCGGCGACGATATTGAGGCTTCCGGGCTGAAAACCGCCGGTAAGGCGGTCGAGTTCGTAAAAACCGGAGTTGAACCCGGTGACGTCCTGCTCCGAACGGTTATACTGCTCCTCTATCTGCTGGAACGTCTTCCCCAGCACCTCGCCGACGTGTCGGAAGTTCGTGGAATTTCGCTTCTGCGCAATCTCGAAGACCGCACGTTCAGCCTCTTCCAACGCTTCGTCGACATCCATCTCCTCGCTGTAGCCCAGCTTTACGATGGCGTTCCCCGCGCTGATAAGCTTGCGGTGAATGGCCTTGTCCCGGACTATTCCGGCATGGTACTCGACGTTCGCCGTAGTGGGGACGCTGTCGATAAGGGAGCCTACAAACGCCTGTCCTCCGAAGAGTTCGGTCTTCCCTTGACGGGATATTTCTTCCAGGAATGTAAGGGGATCGACGGGTTTGTCCCGCTGCGCCATACCGAAAACTGTTTCAAAAGCTGCACGGTGGGTCGCGTCATAGAAATCCTCCGGCTGGAGAATTTCCATAACAATATTGAGGGCCTCCCTGTCCATAAGGCAAGCCCCCAGAGCTGCGCGCTCCGCCTCCAACGAGACCGGAGGCATCCGGTCCCAGGAAGACTGAACCGCCATCTATTCGCCTTCGACGACGAGTGTCATCTCCGCCTCTATCCCCGGATGGAGGCGCACCGAGAAGGGGTAAGAGCCTACCTGCTTCACGGCTTCCGGCATGCGTAGGTTCTTCTTCTCCACCTCGACGGAGAGCTGCGCGGCGATACTCTCCACGACATTGGCCGCTGTGACGCTTCCGAAGAGCCTTCCCTTCTCGCCGATGCTCGCCTTTACCTTGACAGCGCGTCCGGACAATTTTTTCTGAAGGTCTCGCGCCTCTTTCTCAAGGCGGATTTCTTTCTTCTTTTTTGCGGCCTCCTTGTCCTGCCACTCCTTCATTCGTTCCGGAGTGGCCTCCTCCGCAAGATTCCGCGGAAAGAGAAAGTTCCGTGCATACCCGTCGGAGATCTCTAGAAGTTCGCCGGCGGAACCCAGTTTGTTTACATCCTGCTTCAAAATTACTTTCATGATGCATCACTCCTCCCGAAACGTCTCCGGAAATCGAGCCACATGTCTCCTATCCCCGCCATCACGGCGATTGTAGAAAAAAGAGGCACCAGGAACACGATTATTATAGCAACCGTTCGCAGCACGCGTCCGAAGGGGATTGTCACTCTTTCGGTGAAAAAGTACCATACAAGAGAGATCCCCTGAAAGAGAAAGATAAAGTTGACCAGGAGACGCAGATTCGTGCCCGCCCGGAGCGCGAAATTCCACTCTCCGCTTTGCGAACCGAAAAGAGTGAGCAGAATCGACGCCACCAGCGCACCGAAGACGCTCTTCGGGAAACGCCATCTTGAGAAGGAAGGAAGAGAAGGGAGAGGAGCGCTTCCTACTCTCTTGAGAACGAAGGAGCTGATGGTATAGCTCAAATAGCAGTCAAGCGCCGCCGCCATGGTAAGAATAGTGGGGAAGATAACCGGGAGCATGCGAATGGATTCTGCGAACTGCTCGCGCACGGCGGCAAGAGACTCCTTGCTCATGCCGGTCGATTCGTAGAACTGAAAGATCTTATCTATCATCCCTTGCATCTCGGCGCCGTCGAGCTGGAAAGGGTTGATCCCTGTAAGCTTTCCGGCGATAACCATCAGAAGAAGCTTGCTCCCCAAGGAAAGCAGGATTCCGTACAGGAGCACTTCTACGCCCTTTTCGCATCGCTTCGCGAGAAAACCTAGCCCTACGCCGAGAACCCCGAATCCAAACACGAAGAACAGCGACGAGAGGGGGCCGAGAAACGCCGCGACAAGAAGGGTGGAAACCACGAGCCCCAACAAGGCCTTCTTCAGGTCGTGGCGCAAGCCCAGAATGACAAGAGGGGCGGGCGCCAGAAGGGAGAACGCGGCCCCGATAAGCGGTAGGAAATGGGCGGCAAGAAAGAGCACCACCGCGAAACCGGCGAGAAGAGCCGATTCAACCAGGCTTCGTGTCGAAGTCACATCGCAACCTCCTTTTGGAAACATCTAAAAAACCGGGGGGAGAAGCCAGGCTCCTCCCCCCGAAAAAATCGTCTCAGATAGGCGCCCTACTCCAGAGAGAAAGGAAGAAGGGCCATATACCGCGCCCGCTTGATCGCCTCGGTGAGCTGGCGCTGATGCTTCGCGCAGTTCCCCGTCACGCGGCGGGGCATGATCTTCCCGCGTTCGCTGACATATTTGCGAAGCTTTTCGATATCTTTGTAATCAACGTGTTCAACCTTGTCCACGCAGAAAAAACATACCTTGGGGCGACGCTTGCCGCCTTTGCGAGGCCCTCTCGGGCCGGCTCCGCCTCTGCCTTCGCCTCTGCCTTCGGACCTGCCTTCGCCTCTGCTTTCATTCATAGCCATTGTGCACTACCCTCCTTCAAAAACACTAAAAGGGGATGTCCGCATCCTCTTCGCCCTGAACCGAGGAGATATCCATAGGGAAATCATCGTCAGGTCCGCTGAAACGGCGATCCTTGCGGATGCTGCCGCCAAAGCCTTCGTCCTCGAAAGCGCCCGCGGAGTCGTCCTGCCTCTTCGAACCGAGGAAGATAACCTCCGAAGCGACCACTTCGGTGACATACCGCTTTCCGGAGCCGTCCTTGGCCTCGTAACTCCGAACCTGAAGTCTGCCTTCGACAAACGCCTGGCTGCCTTTCTTCAGATACCGTTCGCAGTTCTCGGCCGTCGAACCCCATACAACTACGGGGATGAAGTCGACACTCTCCTGGAACTCGCCGTTCTTGTCCTTCCACGTTCTGTTCACGGCAAGAGGGAAATTCGCGACGGCCTGTTTTCCGGCAGTGTACCGAACTTCGGGATCACGGGCCAGATTCCCCATGAGAACAACCTTGTTGAACCCTTTCGCCACGACGCCGCCTCCTTATTTTTCGTCAAGACGGATTGTCATCTGACGATAGATGTTCGGGCGCAGACCAAGAACACGATGAAGCTCACCCAGCTGATCGGGTTTCAGCTTGAAGTTGCACAATGCGTAGAACCCTTCCGTTTTCTTGTCGATGGGGTAGGCAAGCCGCCTTTTCCCCCAAAAATCAGTCTTGACGATCTCACCCTCAAGACTGCGCACGACCTCTTCAACCTTCGCGATCTCCTCTTTGGGATCCTCCAGTTCGGCGCTCAGAAGCACCAGCATTTCGTATGGCCGCACACTCATTCACCTCCTCCCTTTGGACTTTGGCCCCTTCGCTCAGGAAGGGGCAGGGAAAAACTCGCCATGGGATTATACATTATTGTCTCCCTTCAGGCAAGGAATTCTTTCTTTTTTCGATTTTAAAAACAAGTTCCCCCGGGAACGTAAGGTTGTACTGCTCTCGGGCAAGGTGGGCCAGCCCCTCCGAAGTTCCGTAGAAAGCTATTTTCTCCTGCAGCTCCTGAACCGTCCGGCTCATGGAGACCAACGTCGCCATCCTCTCGTCCACCAGCGCGGTGAGACGATTGATCTTCTTGATCTCCAGATGATAGGACGTCCCCATAATGGCGGCGAAGAGGCTCAAGAGCGCCGCGAGCAGAATCCAACGGAGGCGGAGCACATTCTTACATCCTCTCGGGGGCGGAAACGCCGAGCAGAGAAAGCGCCGTCGCGAGCACAGTTCCGGCGGCTCTGACCAGGAGCATGCGTCCCTTCATCACCCGCTCTTCCTCGCCGAGGATGCGGCAGGCGTTATAGAACGAGTGAAAGTCTCCGGCCAGGTCGGAGGCATAGTTCACCAGTATATGCGGAGCAAGCTCGCGGGATGCTTTCTCAATCTCTTCGGGGAAAGCTCCCAGTCTGGCGAGAAGGCGCTTCTCCTCTTCTCCCGAGAGCGCTTCGATGTCCACCTCATCGGCGCAGGGAAGAACAACGCCGCGGGCTTCGGCTTCACGAAGGACGCTGCAAATACGGGCATGAGCATACTGAACGTAATAGACCGGATTGTCGTTCGAGGCTTGCTTCGCGAGTTCGAGATCGAAGTCGAGATGCGAATCGCTCCGTCGCATCACAAAAAAGAAACGTGTAGCGTCGACTCCGACCTCGTCCAGAACATCCCTCAGTGTGACGAACTGCCCCGATCTTGTCGACATCGCCACCATCTGACCGTCGCGAAGAAGATTCACGAACTGGATGAGCAGTACCTGAAGGTCCTCCGGCTTCCGCCCAAGCGCCTCCACTCCGGCCATCATCCTGGGAACATAGCCGTGATGATCGGCCCCCCAAATATCGATGACCTTTTCAAAGCCCCTGTCGAACTTCTCTTTGTGGTAGGTGATATCCGAGGCGAAATAGGTGGGTACGCCGTTGCTCCTGATCAGCACCCTGTCTTTCTCGTCGGTGAAATCGGTCGCCTTGAACCAGAGAGCGCCTTCGTTTTCGAAAGCGAACCCTCTCTTTTTCAGCGTCTCCATAGCGGAGGGCACCAGATCTCGCTCATAAAGGCCCTTCTCGGAGAACCACACATCGAATTTCACTCGAAAATCGGACAGATCCTTTTTTATCGTCTCCAGTATCGAGTCGGCGGCGTACTTTTTAAAAAAAGGGTGACTCTCTTCAAGAGGCATCCGGAGGAAACAATCTCCCTCCCGCGCCATCACCGCCCTGGCGATATCGTAGATGTACTCCCCTTTGTATCCGTCTTCGGGGAAAGGCGCCTTTTCGGGAACTCCCGCGACTTCGAAATAGCGCGCCTGGGTCGAACGTCCGAGAATATCCATCTGCAGGCCGGCGTCGTTGATATAGTACTCCCGCTCGACCTTCCAGCCGGTGAAGGAGAGGATGGAGGCGATGATATCGCCTACCGCCGCGCCCCTTCCGTGCCCTACATGGAGCGGACCGGTGGGATTCGCGCTGACGAATTCCACCTGGATTCGCCGGCCTTCGCCCAGCGAAGAAGAACCGTACTTCTTTCCCTCGTCGAGGATCTCGAAAAGAACGTCCTCCATCCACTTCGGCGAGAGGAAGAAGTTGATGAAACCGGGAGCCGCCGTTTCCACCTTCTTCAGATACGCATCCCCGTCAAGTCGAGTCACTATTTTCTCGGCCAGGTCGAGAGGTTTTTCGCCGAACCTTTTGCAGAGTTTCATCGCACAGTTGGTTGAAACGTCTCCTTGCCCCTCGCGTTTCGGTTTTTCAAATGCGATCTCCGGCAGCTCCGAAGAGGGGATCCCCTTTTCTTCAGCCAGTTTCCGCAGTGCTTTCTCCACGATACCCCGAAGGGATTTCGTCACATCCGCCATAAAGCCACCTCCATAGGTTCTTTTCGTTACTGACGCGAACGCATTGGAAGATTCTTCGTGCCCCAGGCCATCCAACGCTGAACGGCCTCGGCAAGACTCCTCCCCGTTGCATCGTTTATCACGTCGGTGCTCAGGACGATCTTCGCTCCCGCCGTCAACGTATTGCGCCGTCGGTTATGAAAGATCGACTCCTCGTACCGGACCTTTTCAAGGGATCGCGTAGCGGAAGCGGGTATCATAACAATTTCCGTCCGCAGCGGCAATTTCAACGTAAAGCTCTGCTCCATCACGAACGGGAAGTTCATCCTGTACTCACCTGACCATCTGCCCAGTTCGTTCAGCCATGCGGGGGCAACGGACGGGAAAGGGAAGAGCATGGAGCCGCCGCTCACGATGCTGTTTCGCAACGACACCGGCAGGGTTATCTGCCAGCCGTACTTGATCGCCTTGACGACTTCGGTCCCGTCTTCGAAGGCAAGCGCGGGGAACAGCTCCTTCGAAAGCCGTTTCACCGAAGCGGCATTCGGGGCGCCTCCGGGAAAGAAGAACGCGCTCCACCCGTTCCGCACAAAGACGTCGACTCTGCCTTCCGCCTCTCCTTCGGCGTTCAGCTCAAGACCCCATTCGACCGAAAGCCGGTGCTCCGCTGCGGAACTACCGCTCACGATGCGTCCTGTAAGGCGATTTCCCGAAGAGGTGTAAATGTGCTCCCCCCACAAAGAAGGCGGCGTTTCGTTCGGACTCGTACTCTGTCCGAGGTCGAGGAAAAAGGGAGAGATGCCCTGAAGATTCAGCTCCAGAACGGGGCGAAGGACGGAGCCTCCGGTTGCCGGCGTCTCCTCGTCGAGGGCATGGGCCGTAAGCCAGTGGACGGTACTTTCCCATCCGGCCTTTCGCATCCACCTATTAAGCACAAGAACCTTCTCCCATTCGGACCACGGTCCTTCTTCCGGAATGGTAGAACGGACCACCGAGGAGAGAAGACGACCCTGGAAGGCGGGCGCGGCGTTCATCCATGAGATGAGCGCGCTGCCGGCCCGAAGTTTATTCTGCTGGTTGACAACCGAGGCCACAGGAGCGGACGGCTGCGGTACAAGTGCGTTCTCGTACGAAGAAAGCATTCTCGCCAGCGGCTCCACACCTTTCCTCGTGGAGAAGGCCAGGTACGAGCGCGCGTCTCCCCTCAGCGTTCTTGAAGTCCACGGGAGATTGTTCACCATATGCCACGTATAGCGCTCCACGGCCCCGACCCGCTCTTTCCGCAGATCCCCGACGCCTTTCGCCGAAACGGCGAGATCGCTCCCTCCCGGAACGTCGACCGAAACCTGGAGTTCCCATAGAGGAAGCGTTTCGTTCACCCAAAGAAAATCGTCTACCGAGAAGCGCTTGGGGAAAGTCTCGCGGAAAGAGAGCGTCATGATGAATTCGTCCTGAATACCCGGAAAGGCTACTTCCACCGTAGAAATCCCTCCCGCCCGCGTCTTGCGGGGAAGCACGGGGGCGAGCATTCTCCCCGAACCGGGGTCGTACAGTGCGGCGGAGAACACTTCCGCGGCGCCCCCTTCCTCCGGGACGGGGAATACCCATCTGGTCCAGGTTTCGTCAATTCCGCGCCGAGCAAGGATTACGTAGAGAGAATCGCGTGTCATGGCTCCGTCGGCGCCGAGTGAATAACGAACGTCGCGAAGCCAGATGATTCCATCGTTTCCGGGGTAATCGGAGAAAGACGGACACTCCTGGATCATACGGGGAATATTCACCGCCGCTGCGGAGAAGCTCTCCCCCGGCACGATCAGCAGAAAAAAAGCGACGGCGGACAACCCACACGATAACATTTTTTTGAACACGCCCATGGAACACTCTCCTTTCCCGTCGGAACAAGGGCTACGAATTCTTGCCGCAGCAGTGTTTGAATTTCTTCCCGCTACCGCAGGGGCATGGATCGTTTCTCCCGGTTTTCGGTCCCTTCTTGACCGGCTGAGGTACTCCCTCGCCTCCATGGGAAATCGAAGGGGGCTGCTCCTGCGACGGGCCGAAGGGGAGGATAAACTCTCTTCCTTCGCGATGACGGCTTCTGTCGCTCTCACTCCCGGATTCGCTCACCACGCGGATCCTGAATGCAAGCTCCGCAACCGACTCCCGGACACGTTCCATCATCGACTGGAAGAGGCTGTACGACTCGAACTGGTACTCAAGCAGGGGGTCTTTCTGCCCTATCGCCCGAAGACCTATCCCGCGCCGAAGTTCGTCCATGGCGAGGAGATGGTCCTTCCATCCGTTATCGAGCGTATGCAGAACGAGGAAGCGAAGCAGAGCGCGTCCATCCGCTTCTCCCAGAGTCTCCATTTTTTCCAGAAAGCGCTTCCGTATATCCTCCACCAGAGAATCGCGGAGCGCCAGCATATCCCTGACGTTGTCCACGCCATAGAGCTTGCTCTCCGCGCCGCCGCCGAAAATGGCTCGGAGGCGGGACATCGCCCGGGCGGGATCGGCTTCTCCCTCCTCGGGGAAGTACTTCTCCAGTATGTCGTCGATCACGCCTTCAATGATCTCCCAGACGTGCTCCTGAATTCCTTCGTCGCGGAGAATCTGCTGACGCTCGGTATAGACCGCCTCTCTCTGGCGGTTCATTACGTTGTCGTACGTAAGAAGCTGTTTGCGGATGTCGAAATGGAGCTGTTCCACCTTCTTCTGCGCGCTCGCGATCGCCTTGGTGAGAAGATTATGCTCTATCGACTCGCCCTCCTCCATCCCCAGCTTTTCCATGAGTCCCTGGATACGCTCCGAACCGAAGAGGCGAAGAAGATCGTCTTCAAGCGAAAGGAAAAAACGGCTCGAACCGGGGTCGCCCTGACGTCCGGCCCGTCCCCGAAGCTGATTGTCGATACGACGCGATTCATGGCGCTCGGTGCCGATGATCTTCAGTCCTCCGAGAGTCTTGACCTTCTCCCTTTCAAGACGGCACTGCTCGCGGAAGGTTTCGAGGAGAGCTGTATATTGATCGGTATGTTCGGTTGCATCCCCATTCTCCCGGCGAATCGACTCTCTTGTGAGGAAATCCGGATTCCCGCCGAGGAGAATGTCGGTGCCTCGCCCCGCCATGTTGGTCGCCACGGTCACGGCCCCGAGGTGCCCTGCTTGGGCGACGATCTGCGCCTCGCGTTCGTGATGTTTCGCGTTGAGCACCTGGTGAGGTATCTTGCGCGCCTTGAGGAGCTTGCTCAAACGTTCGGAACTGTCGATTGAGGTCGTTCCCACAAGAACGGGACACCCCTCCTTGTGCGACTCTTCGATTTCATCGGCGACGGCCGCGAACTTCTCCATTACCGTACGGTAGATAACATCGGGATTGTCTTCCCGTATCATCTCGACGTTCGTCGGAACGACCACGACTTCGAGGCCGTAGATCTCCTTGAACTCCTCGGCTTCGGTCGCGGCGGTTCCCGTCATTCCGGCGAGCTTTCGGTACATGCGGAAATAGTTCTGAAGGGTTATGGTGGCCAGCGTCTGGCTCTCCCGGCCGACTTTCACGCCTTCTTTCGCTTCTATGGCCTGGTGCAGTCCGTCGGAGTAGCGGCGTCCGACCATAAGGCGGCCGGTAAACTCGTCGACGATGATGATGTCGCCGTCTTTCACGACGTAGTGAACATCTCTCTGAAAGAGAATACGCGCCTTGAGCGCCTGGACAATCCGGTGCGCCAGGTCCGAGTGCGCTGCGTCCGAGAAGAGGCCGGGCATCTTCAGGAGTTCCTCGCACCGGGCGATTCCGGCTTCGGTCATCGCGACGTTGCGCTCCTTCTCGTCCTTCTCGAAATCGCGCCCTTCCTTCAGCTGGCGGGCAATCCGATCGGAGGTTGTGTACATCTCGACATTGTCGTCGGAGGGGCCGGAGATGATCAAGGGGGTTCGAGCCTCGTCGATAAGAATGGAGTCGACCTCGTCGACTATGCAGTAGGCGTGCCCTCTCTGGACGAGGTGAGATTCCGATACCGCCATGTTGTCGCGAAGGTAGTCGAAACCGAATTCGCTGTTGGTACCGTAGGTGATATCCGCCCCGTAAGCCGCGAAACGCTCTTCGGGGTCCATATAGGCGTAGATGACACCCACTGAAAGCCCGAGAAAGGAGTATATGGGTCCCATCCACTCCGCGTCTCTTCGGGCGAGGTAGTCGTTCACTGTTACAAGATGCACTCCTTCACCCGAAAGGGCGTTCAAAACGACTGAGAGGGTGGCGACGAGCGTCTTTCCTTCTCCCGTCTTCATCTCGGTTATCTTCCCCTCGTGAAGCGCCATTCCGCCCATGAGCTGCACATCGAAATGGCGCAGCCCGATAGTCCGTCTGGAGACTTCTCGTACAACCGCGAAAACTTCCGGAAGGAGGTCCTCCCGTGTTTCGCCCTCTTGAAGGCGCGTTCTGAAGGAGGGGCCTTTCCGCCGCAGTTCTTCGTCCGAAAGAGAGGAGATGGAGGGCTCCAGAGCATTGATCTGCTCCACGATTTCTTTGTAGCGTTTGAGCGCACGTTCGTTGGGATCCAGACCGAGAGCTTTCTTGAGCATTTCGAGCATAGCGTCACCTCAACACAAAATTCAGCCGTGCAGCGGAACGCACGGCACGAAGCACCGGGTCATTATATGTCCCAAACCCGTCGCGGTCAAAGTATTTATGCGGACCTCCCTGGTACGGAGCGGCGGGATCAGCGAAAAAGCTATTCCGTAAAAAGCTTCTTCCCCTTGATCAGATAGTCCATCCCCGACCAGACAGTCATCAACATAGCTACCCACATCACATGAATACCGAAGGGGATGTTGAAGATGATCATGGAAATGGCCACGATCTGAAAGACCGTCTTCAGCTTTCCCGCGTTCGAGGCGGCAATCACGATGCCCTCCGCGGCCGCCACCATACGGACCCCGGTGACGATCATCTCCCGCGAGAGAATAACGACCACGATCCACGCCGGAATGCGATGCAGCTCAACCAGCGCGATCAAAGCCGCCATGACGAGGATCTTGTCTGCAAGGGGGTCGATGAACTTCCCGAGATTCGTTACCATACCCTTCTTCCTGGCGATATAGCCGTCGGCGGTATCCGTCAGGGCGGCAAGAATGAAGACGGCGCCGGCCAAAACATCGCCCACCGTCACCAGAAGACCGAGTTCCTTGACGCTGTACACAGGGTAAGTAAATTTGAACGTCAGGAAAATCAGGACAAGAGGCGCGAGAAAGACCCGAAGGAGACTGAGAGTGTTTGGAATATTCCATACTTTTTTTCCCACGAGAGCGTTCCTCCTGAAAGATGTTTTTTCACGTACAGTGTAGTTGATACAGGAAAAAAGGGCAACCGGAAAACACTCCGGCCACCCTTCTTCAGCCGCGGAAATACGCGGGTAATATCTTTATCCGCCCAAATAGGCTTCTTTTACACGAGCATCCTTGAGAAGGTCCTCGCCCTTGCCCTCCAGAACGATGCTTCCCACCTCCAGGATATAGGCGTACGAAGCTGTCTTGAGAGCGGCAAAGGCGTTTTGCTCCACAAGAAGCACTGTCTTTCCGAGAGAGTTGATCTCGCCGATGATGTCGAAAACCTCTTTTACAAGAAGCGGAGCGAGCCCGAGCGAGGGTTCGTCGAGCATCACGAGCTTCGGCTGGCTCATGAGCGCCCGTCCGACCGCGAGCATCTGCTGTTCACCTCCGGAGAGCGTGCCGCCCTTCTGCCAAGATCGCTCCTTCAATCTCGGGAACAGTTCGTAGACGTGATCGCGATCTCTTTCGATTCCGTCCTTATCGTTCCGTATGAAGGCGCCGAGCTGAAGATTCTCCTCCACGGTGAGATGGGGGAGAATCCGACGCCCTTCGGGACTCATAGCAATCCCCAGCTTCACCATCTCCTCGGGAGATTTGCCTACAAGGTTGACCGTTCTCTCTTCCCCGTTCCCCGAGAAGGTATAAAGAATTTGTCCTTTAATGTTCTTTATGAGTCCCGCTATTGCGCGGATAGTACTGCTCTTTCCGGCGCCGTTGGCCCCGATGAGCGTGACTATGCTCCCCTCGGGAATCGAGAGGTTGATCCCCTTCACCGCATGAATCGCACCATAATACACATGGAGATTCTCAACTTTCAGCATATTTCACATACTCCTCTCCAAGGTAGGCCACGATCACCTTCTGGTCCGACTGTATGGCGTCGGGGTTGCCCTCGGCGATCTTTACGCCGTAGTCAAGAACCCAGATATACTCGCAAACCCCCATGACGACTTTCATGTCGTGCTCGATAAGGAGGATCGTCAGGTCGAAACGCTTCTGTATGTTTCGTATGAACGCCATGAGTTCCTGCGACTCCTGCGGATTCATCCCGGCGGCCGGTTCGTCGAGAAGCAAAAATTTGGGATCGGTCGCAAGCGCGCGGGCTATCTCAAGGCGGCGCTGGGCGCCGTAGGAGAGCGACGCCGAAGGTTCCTCCGCGAATCGCTCGAGTCCGACGGATTTCAGCAGATCCATCGACTTTCGGCGTATTGATTCCTCCTCCGCTCTGAAAGATGGAAGGCCGAGCGGCGCCATCCACCATTTCGATCGCCTGCGGACATGGCAGCCGATCATGACGTTCTCGAGCACTGTCTCGTTGGAAAAGAGTCGGATATTCTGGAACGTCCTCGATATCCCTGAGCGGCAGACCATATGCGGCTGTAGCCCGGTGATATCCTGACCGTCGAAGAAGATCCTTCCCTCGGTCGGACGGTAAAAACCGGTGACCATGTTGAAGACGGTGGTTTTGCCGGCCCCGTTGGGACCGATAAGCCCGACGATTTTTCCCTGCGGGACGTCGATGGTGAAATTGCTCACCGCGGTCAGACCGCCGAAGCGCATAGTGAGATTCTCGGTTCTGAGGATGGCTGCGGGAGTCGTCATTTCGTTTCCCCTCCCTTATCGTTGCGTTCCGGGCTTCGTCTTCCGAGCGAGAAGAGCGTGTTCCATGTGATCTCCCGCATGCCCATGATTCCCTCCCGGCGGAAGAGAATTATAAGAATGAGCGCCAAGGAAAAGATAACCATGCGCATGCCGGGAACTCCGGGAATCTGGAAGGATCCGATCACCATGGGGTTCTCGACGAAGCGGAGCCACTCGAGCAGAATAGTGATGACAACGCTCCCGAGGATGCTGCCCGTGATCGAACCGAGACCTCCGGCCACGGCTATCATGAGGATGTTGAAGGTGAGGACGAATCGGAACATCATCGGGTCGATCGTCGTAATGAGGCTTCCGAGAAGCGCCCCGCCGATACCTGCGAAGAACGCGCCGATTGTGAAGGAAAGGACCCTGTAGAAGAAGGTGTTGATTCCCATGTTCTTCGCCGCGATCTCGTCGTCGCGGATGGCCTTGAGCACATTGCCGAAGTTGCTGTTCACAAGCCGGACGATAAAGAAGACTGTCAGTACAAGCCAAGCGTAGTTCCACCAGATGTTCGCAAAGGCGGGAATGCCCTTGATTCCAAGCGCTCCGTTCGTGATGAAGCTCAGATTGGTAAGCACTACGCGGATGATCTCGGAGAACCCGAGCGTTGCGATACCCAGATAATCGCCGCCGAGACGGAGCACGGGAATGGCGATAAGAAGTGCGAAGAACGCCGCGATCAATCCGCCCGAGAACACGGCGACGAAGAAGGGGGCGTTGATGACCGAAAGAGGCCAAATCAGAGGTTCGAGAATCCACATCGCCTGCTTCTGCGCGGCGGGCAGGATGAGAAGGGCGCAGACATAGGCGCCGATGGCCATGAATCCCGCGTGCCCGAGAGAGAACATCCCGGTGAAGCCGTAGATCAGATTCAGGCTGAGCGCAAGAATAGCGTTGACTGCGATGAGATTGAGCACCTGGATCTTGTACCCGTCGAGGTTGTTCTGCGCCCAGAAGAGGAAGGCCCCGAGCGCGGCGATGAGCAGCCCGTTCAGAATGAGATTGCGGACTCTGGCGTTCATATCTTGTCCTCCAACTTCTCTCCCATCAGCCCCGTGGGCTTAAGGAGCAGGATGACGATGAGAAGCACGAATGCAAAAGCGTCGCGGTACCCTGAAAGGTGCGGGAAAAAGGCAACCGCCATGATCTCGATCAGCCCGAGAAGCATCCCGCCGATTACCGCGCCCTGTATGGAGCCGATGCCCCCGAGGACCGCCGCGATAAAGGCTTTCAGCCCCGGCACCAGTCCCATGAACGGTTGAATTTGAGGGTAGCGAAGAGCCCACATGATTCCGGACGCGGCTGCGAGAGCGGAACCCAGGCCGAATGTAAAGGCGATGATCTTGTTCACGGAGACTCCCATCAGGCGGGTTGTCTCGATGTCCTTTGAAATCGCCCGCATGGCGAGACCCGGCTTGGTCCTGTAGACAATCCAGAGCAGTCCCAAAACCAGCAGCAGCGTCACTATCGGAACGACGATGGCCAAAGGCAAAATCCGAATATCGCCGACCCTGATCACGTTTACCAGCCACGCGGGGCGGGCGACAGGTCTCGGAATTCCGCCGAAGATGACGATGGCGAGATTTTGAATGAAAAACGAGACGCCGATAGCACTGATCAGAGCCGATATTCTGGGCGCCGACCGCAAGGGTTTGTACGCGACGCGGTCCACCAGGATCCCGCAGAAAGAGGAGACGAGAATGGCTCCTATCACCGCTACCCCCCAGGGCAGGTTGAAAAGCGCAATCCCGAAGAAGACGAAGTAGGCCCCCAGCATGAAGACTTCTCCGTGGGCGAAATTGATGAGGCGCAGAATACCGTAGACCATGGTGTAGCCGATAGCGATAAGGCCGTAGAGAGAACCGAGTGTGATCGCGTTGAAAAGGTGCTGGATGAAAATACTTCCGCTCATTGGAGATCCCCCTTGATCAAGAAGAAAATGGAGGGAGGAGGCTGGAACCTCCGCCCTCCTGATGAGGCGCAATCGTCATTTTCCGCGGAATCCGCGGAAACGCGTCGGAGATCCTCCTTTAAAGAACGGGCTCAACCATTCCGATGAACTGTTTCTTGCCTTCCTTGATCTGGACGATTCCCACGGGGCTCTCGGCGTCGTGGGTTTCGTTGATCGTCTTGCTGCCCGTCACGCCGGGGAAGGCCTTCGTGGCTGCAAGAGCATCGCGGATCGCCTGGGGTTCCGCGCTTCCCGCACGCTCGATCGCATTGACGACCAGCATATAGGAGTCGTAGCCGAGAGCCGCGTTGACGTTGGGATCTTTGTCGGGGTGCGCTTTCTTCCAGTTCTCGGTGAAGGTCTTCGCGATATCGCTCATCTCCGCCATCGAGGGGTCGTAGGGGAAGGTCGTGTGGATGAAACCTTCAACCGCCTCGCCGCCGATATTGACGATCTCGGGGTTGTCCATCGCGTCGCCGCCCATGATCTGGAACTCCGCGCCAAGCTCTCTGGCCTGTTTCATGATGATGGCGCCCTCGGCGAAGTCGGCCGGGATGAAGAGGAGGTCGGGGCTCTTGCTGATGATCTCGGTAAGCTGCGCGGTGAAATCCTGGTCGCCGGAGTTATACATAAGCTCCGCCACTACCTCGCCGCCGAGCTTCTTGTAGGACTGCTTGAAGAAGTTCGCAAGTCCCACGCAGTAGTCGTTCGCCACGTCGATAAGAATCGCGGCTTTTTTCATGCCGAGGGTGTTGACGGCGTACGTCGCCGCCGCCGCTCCCTGGAAGGGGTCGATGAAGCACGCTCTGAAGACGTATTCCTTTCCAAGGGTGACCAAGGGATTGGTGCAGGAAGTGCCCATCATCGGAATCTTCGCGGCTTCCGCGACTTCTCCGCCGGCCATCGCGAGCGACGAACCGTACGTTCCGATAACGGCGACCGCTTTTTCGTGCTCGATAAGGCGCTTCACCGCATTGGCGGCCTCGACCTTGTCGGTCTTGTTATCGACGACGAAGAGTTCGACTTTTCGTCCGAGAACTTCAGACACTTCCTTGTGCGCCATCTGAATTCCCTCGAGTTCCAACTGTCCTCCGAAAGCAACCCTTCCGGTCAACGGAAGGTACACGCCTATCCTGATCGGCTCGGCGGCAACGGCCGTCCCCGCAACTACAAGAACCAACAGAGCAGCAAGAAGTACATTACGAAGCTTCATTCAATTCCCTCCTCAGAAAATGATATTCAACTCCGCTGCAAATTATACACAAGAACAAGGTTTTCTGGAAGACCATTCTTCTTTATTTTCACATTCCACCTACAAGGTCTCTGTTTCGCAAGGCGAAAAACTCTCCCCTTCGGCGTCCACGGGGGCCCGAACTCTGTCCTTCAGCTCCGCGCGCTTCCCTCCGTTCCAACTGGAGGTCCGTGTGAAATAGCCGGTGATCCGGGTAATACCGTCCACATCGGGAGAACCGCAGGCGGGGCAGGAGGAGCGAAGGCCGCGTGTGGTCGCGCCGCACCCGTTGCAGATTGTAAACTCCGGGCTGAAAGTCACCTGCGCATTGTCCGAATGCTTGAAAATTTTCACGATGAACGAGGCAAGCGCCCGGGCGTCCGGTTTATGCTCTCCCATCCAGATATGCGTGATGGCGCCGGCGGAGATCAGCGGATGAAAACGCCCCTCCTCCACTATCTTCCGCACCGGATCCATCCTCACGTTATAGGGGAAGTGCGTACTGTTGGTGTAGTACACCTCTCCGGTCTCCGGATTTCCCTTCACGACGTCGAGCGCTTCGGGCCACGTCTTGACGTCCAACTTCGCGAAACGGTACGCCGTACTCTCCGCCGGCGTCTGCTCAAGCACGATGTCGAGACCGTGTTTCTCGGAAAGCGCCCGGCACTTCAGACTCATATACTGTGTCACGGCAAGCGCAAGCTGCACAGCATCCTCCGATTCATGAAGCTCGAAGCCGGTCATCGTACGCACCATCTCGTTCATCCCCAGAATGCCGACGAGAAATTTCGCCCTGTCGAAACGGAGATACGGTTCGCCGTCATGCTCCATGCAGAGGACGGAGAGCGGTCCCCGCTTCCCGAGCGCAAGAATCTCGCCTATGAAGCGTTTTTTCTGGCAGTGGGCCTTCGCTGCGATCTCCATGTAGTGATCGACAAGCTCGAAAAGCGTTTCCCTGTCTCCCCCGCTCCTGTATGCCATTCTGGGAAGATTGAGCGTTACGTTCTGGAGCGCGCAGAAACGCAGCTTCCACGGCATCCGTGCTTCCAGAATATCCCGTTGATCCAGCTCGAAGCTCAGACGGCAGCACTCGGAAAGCTTCACCGCATCGCCGCGGTCGAAGACGAAATACGTATTCCCCTTTTCCGATGCTACCTCGCAAGCGAGCGCGAGCATCTCCTCCCACCCTTCCTCCCGGAAGAAGTCCTCGGTGATATGCAACAGCGGCTTCGGGAAGAAAAAGGGTTGTCCCCTGCTGTCTCCCTCCATGTACACGGAAAAGAGCGCCCGGAGAAAACGTTTCGCCTCCGGCGCGTAGTCGCCGTAGGTTTTTCCTGTCTCCTTACCGCCCGGTCCGATCGCGGGCACGTCTCTGAAATGCTTCGGAACTTCGTAATAGAGGTTGACATCGGTAAACGCGACTTGGCCGCCCCGGCCCCCGGCGAGCTGATTGAACTCGAAAATAAGCATTTGCGCAAGCTGGCGGATTCTCTCGTCCGGGAGCCCCTCAAGATAGGGGGCGAAAAAAGTGTTCACAGCATCCCAGCCGATCGCTCCGGCGAAGTTATTCTGCAGCACGGACGTCATCTTCAGAAGGTGCGCGAGCAGCACGTCGGGATGACGGGCCGGGGCGGAGATGCTCGTGATCGAAGGCAGATTCAGGCCGTATTTCGCCGTGTAGGCGATACTCTGTCCAGAACAGTACGGGCGGTTCACCATCCCTAGATCGTGCAGGTGGATATTGCCCGAAAGATGCGCTTCGGCGACATCGCTCGAGAATACGCGTGTAAGCGCGTACTGCTTCAGCGCAAGCTCCGCTATGGAGAGATTGATGGACTCCGGGTTGAGCGTGGTATTGCTGTTCTCCCTGTTCGGATGCAGCATCATAGTCTCCAGGTCGTGCACAGGGATACCGATCCGGCTGTGATCCTGAAGCTTCGCATCCATGCCGCGCTGGAAGAGCTTGACGTTGACCAGTTCGCGGACGAGAGATGTACTCACGCGTTCGCGCCCCCACCGCAGAAGGTCGGATTCCACTTCGGCGGCAAGCTCCCCGGCGAGCCCCGGCTCGACGCCCGCCTCTTTTACCAGGGCTTCCAGAATCCGCTCCGCGTTCCACGGATGCGTTTCCTCATGCCCAAGGGCGTCGACCATGAGTGCGAGATCCGTAGCCTCGCCCCGTGCGGCGAACATGAGCATCTGCCTTCCCGGCTGCCCCTTCTTTGATATGTCGGCCCCCTCGTCCTCCAACCCCAGCAGTATCGGAGCGTCAGTCACACGGTCCTTCCCCATTTCCGGAGACCTCCTTTTTCTCTCTTTCGCCGATGAGGCGTGCTATCTCCCGCTGGAAGCTCTCGATATCCGTGAACTCCCTGTAAACCGAGGCAAACCGGACGTACGCCACCTGGTTGATCCGCTTCAGCCCCTCCATTACCCTCTGACCTATCAAGGCGACCGGGATATCGCCGTACCCCTCCGCCTTGAGATCCGCTTCGATACGGGTGGCGAGATCCTCTATCTGCTCCAGAGATACGGGCAGCTTCTCGCAGGCCCTGCTGATCCCTCTAAGGATCTTGTCTCTCCCGAACGACTCCCTGCTGCCGTCCTTCTTGATCACGCGGAGGGGTCTTTTCTCTTCGATCTTTTCATACGTAGTAAATCTTGAGGAACACTCCGGGCACTCCCTCCTCCGCCGGACGACACGTCCTTCGTCCGCGGTCCTGGTCTCGATAACCCGAGTTTCCAACGCGCCGCATGACGGACATCGCATGCGCACACCCCCTATATATAGCAATCATCGCGCAATAATACTCCTATATGGTGTATATTTCCAGAGAGACGGAGTGCTCCTTTCATACGGGACTTTCGGATACCCCCCTCGGTCCAAAAAAAAAGCCGGGTCTCCCCGGCTTTTCAGAACGCACTCGTTATTTCAGGAACGGCTATTCGACAAGTGACTGAAGGTAGTCGTGCACCTTCGAGCGAACGCGTTTGCCGTCGGCTCGGCCCTTCACGGCCGCCATGACCTTCCCCATGACCTTACCGGTGTCCTTGGGTCCGGCCGCCTTCACAAACGCCCCCGCCTCCTCGACGATCTTTTCCAGCTCTTCATCGGAGAGCTGTTCGGGGAGGTAGGTCTCGAGGAAAAGAGCTTCCCTCAGCTCCTCGGCGGCCCTGTCTCCGGCGCCGACCGAAGTATACTGGTCGGCGGCCTCGCGCCGCTGCTTCACAAGTCGCTGAATGAGGGCGACGATATCATCCTCCGTCAACTCCACGGAGCGCCCCTTTTCGGCCTTGGCCCGCTGCAACTCCGCCTTGAGCATGCGAAGAGAGGAGAGTTCCATCTCTTTGCGCGCCTTCATGGCGGCGACAAGATCATCCGATAAACGCTTCTCGAGTTCGATCACGCTACATTACCCCCTGGGCTTGCTCCGTCTTTTCCTGGCGGCTTCGGCCCGTTTCGTCTTCTTCGCCTCACTGGGCTTCTCGTAGTGCTCCCTCTTCCGGACCTCCCGAAGGGTTCCCACCTTGGAGACTTCCCGTTTGAACCGCCTGAGGGCGTCATCGAGGGATTCGTTATCTCTTCGAACGACAGTCGTCATAAACATTCCCCCCTTTCTTTGCCACCCGCATCTACCCCGGTGGCCAGCGGAAACTTCGTCCCGCCAACAGGTGAATATGAAGGTGGGGAATCGTCTGTCCCGCGTTGGCGCCGCAGTTTACAACCAACCGGTATCCCTCGTCGTCCAAACCGAGGGAGGCCGCCGTACGTACGGCGCAATCCAGGACTTTCGACCACACTTCGGGGTTTTGAACGTGCGCAGCCGATTCCACATGTTCTTTCGGTATCACGAGAAGATGGTTCGGAGCCTGAGGAGCGATATCGCGAACGACGAACACCGAGTCGTCCTCATAGACTTTCTCCGTATGCACAGTCCCTGAAACCATTTCGCAGAAAAGGCATTTCCCGTTCAAAAATCCCACCTCACAACGTGACAGTATTCTATACCAGATTTTGAGCGCGCACAATAGATCGGGCCCAAACTCGTACCGCAGGCGACGTATGAATTTCGGCGAGCATCCTCACCCGACCCGACGCCCATACGGGAAGTTTTCTGTCTTTAAGGATCCGCAGAAGCGGAATCAGCACTTCGTCTTCCTCTCTTTTGAGAAGGCGAATCAGCGTCAGATCGTCGGGAAGTTCCTTCTGCGTCCACCTGGAGAGTGCGTGCGCGATCACTCGGGGCGAGGGGTGCGAAAGCATTTTTGCCACGATAGACGCTTTTACCGGGGACTGTACCGCCCAACGGACGACCGCAAGCGCGGAGGTCTCGGAGAGAAGAGCGACACGCGTGCCGAGAGCGGTCAGGACATCGCCCTTCTGTTCCGCAGAGTAATCCAGAAGAAGCAGATGTTCCACCGTATCGTCGTCGGGAGGCCACAGGCGGATCATCTCCATAAGAGAGGCGGAAACGCTCTTGTGGAGGGGCTGCCTCGCAAGGGCGCCGAGCGCGAGAAGGCGGACGCCGGGGTGCGTGCTCAGAAGGCGTTTCGTCAGAGCTGCGGGCGCGCTGCGTTCGTCCTTGCGCGCAGCCTTTTCGATGATACGTGCCAAGGAGAGTTCCGCCTCCACCATCGCCTTTTCAAGAAGCAGATCCCGCACTCTTTTGGAACGCTCCTGTTCGCGCGCTCTCTCCTCGCGCTGCTCGCTCTTCGGCTTCCGCGGAGAGTTTTTTTGCCACGAGAAGGGAGCCCCTCCGTCGAAGGTACTCTTTGACTTCTTTTTTTTCAGCGACTCCGAGATCTGGGCAGGAGTCGCCGACTTCAACTGCGCGTAGGCTGCGGCGATCGTCTCGAACTGCTTTGCCGTCTGCGGACCGGCTACATCGGGATGGCACGAAAGCGCCAGCCGCCTGAACGCGGAGCGAACTTCGCGCAGATGCGCTCCCGGCTGCACCCCGAGAATTTCAAAACAGTCGGTCAATTCAAGTAAAACGCCCATGCTATCGAACAACCCTCTCCATTTCCACGATCATCCGTTCAAGGGAATCGAAGGCCTCGGAGAAGAACTCTCCCTCTCCAAGCGTCTTCACCATTCTGAAGAGCGAAGCTCCGCGCGCCTGCTGCGCGGGAGAAAGAACCGGTGAAAGCCGTGCGAACCTCTTCTCCAGCTCCCTTGCCTCCTCCGGCATCTCCGAAGAGGAAGGGGGCGGCGTCTCTCCGAGTTCGAGGGGCGCGATGGAAGAAACACGACCGTCAGAACGTATTATATCAATTCTCAAAAGCCCGTCCGAGTTCACGGAGAAAGAGAGGGTTATTTCCTCGTCCTTCCTTGCTTCCGGGGCTTGTACGGCGGCGATGACCCTTCTCGACGCGCCCTCTCCCTGGAAGACGTGCATTGTGAACGCCCCTTCGCCGACGCTGAGGAATTTTCGCTCCGCACGAGCAGGCAGATGCGACCCCTTCTCCAGCAGAGAAACGGGAGAACCGTCGGCAGCCAGTATTCCCAAGTCTTGCGAAAGGACGTCCAAGAGCAGCCTCTCTTTCGCCGGAGCCGTCCCATAGAGCGCCGCTCCGGTCACGACCGATTCGTCGGGGCACTGGTTGAGGTGTTCCGGTCTGGCGACGCGCTCCTCGAGCAGTGCGCGTAGAAGAGGTATGCGGCTTCCCCCGCCGACGAGAAGAAGTCTGGAGGGCCTGTATTTTCTCCAGAGACGCTGGACAACGGTCGTCACCTGTTCTATGCCGGGACGGATCAGTTCTTCGAACTCAGGGCGCGTTACCCGAAACGGGGGACAGGAGACTCCCGCCGGTGGGGTCCACTCGCACGAGGCGCACGAGGAGAGGGCGATTTTCAAGGCCTCGGACTCCGAGAGAAGCGCCCGCCAGAGCGGTGAATGTTCTTCGAGACGTGGAATACCGATCTTCTCGTTCAGCCGTGCGGCAAGAGCGGTATCGAAGTCCCGCCCTCCCGCGGAGGGCATCCCGGTACTTTCGAGCACCTGCCAGACCCCTCCTTCGCTCTCCACTACGGAGATGTCGACAGTCCCGGCGCCGTAGTCGAGAATCAGAAACTTTCCCGCCGCGCCGAACGCCAAGGCGGCCGCGGTCGGCTCATTGATGATGCGGACTGACGAAAAGCCCGCCGACCGGGCAACCCGCCCCGCCGCGGCGCGTTCCGCGAAGCTGAAGGAGGCGGGCACCGTCAGGACGCATGAAGAGATAAACGCGCCGAGGAAGGCCTCCGCATCTTCCCTGAGCAGCGTCAGCAGCGGAACCAGAACATCCTCCGCCGTGCAGAAAGAACGTCCGCATCTGGCCTTCCACGAAGTCCCCAGCTTGCGCTTCATATCCCACCACGTCGTGGATGGATTTCTCATCTCGCCGCGCGCCGCATCCTCCCCCGCGCTCCATCCAGACTGGGTCCAGGCGGAGACGGAGGGCGTCCTGGCGCCTCCCCAGCGGCTCGGCACCACAACCACGCCCTTTCCGGGCATAGGTAGCGCCGAGAGGGCGTATCTCGTACCGAGATCGATGCCGAGAACCGGAACGTTCATGCGAGCAACCGCCCTTCCAGCCCGTCCTCACGCGTACCGGTGATCCGGACACGTACTTCTTTTCCGGGGGAGAACGCGTCTGGATTTCCGTGAAGGATCCCTCTCCCGGTCACCCGAAGAAACGATGGAGACAGGCCTTGGAAGGAGCACAGGCTTCCCCCCTCGCGTTCGGAAAACGAAACGCTCTCCACGAGCACCGGAACATCCCGCCCGATCCATCGGGCGCAGTAGGCGCCCAAAAGCGCCCGTCCCGTCTCCAGCGCCTTCGCCGTCCTCGAAGAGACCCCCTGAGGGGACGCTCGATCCGGAAGAGAGAACGCCTTCGTTCCCTCGCGCGGAGAGAACGGAAAGACATGCACCTTTCCGAAACAGCACTCCTCTATAAAGGCCAGCGTCTCCTCGAAAGCGCGGCCGTCTTCGCCGGGAAAGCCAACGAGAAGATCGGTGCTCAGATGCACGTCGCCGCCGAGAAATCCGCGGACTCTCCGCACGAGATCTCGAAAATCGGCGGATGCGTACCCCCTGTTCATAAGGGCGAGCACTTCATCGTTCCCGCTCTGCAGTGGAATATGCAGATGCGGCTGAAATGAAGGCGTTGCGGCAAGCGTGCGCAACAGCTCATCATCGATCCCCGTCGGTTCGATCGATCCGAAGCGAAGGCGGCGAAGTCCATCTACCGACGCCACTCTTCGCACAAGCTCGGCAAGGGAGATCGTTCCGTACTCCCCGTAGAGACCGAGATGGACCCCCGTGAGTACGATTTCGGCGCACCCTGAAGAGACGATCGATCCGACCTCCTCCAGGATATCCTCCGGAGAACGGCTGACGGGGAATCCCCTAGCGTATGGAACGGCACAGTATGTACAGAAGTGATTGCAGCCGTCCTGCACCTTGACAAAAGCACGTGTATGCAGCAACGGCTTCGCGAGAAACAAGGAGTCCCACTCCGTGCTGTGCAGGACGTCGCCCCGGCAGGATCGATATTCTTTCTCGCCGTTCGCGAAGCGCTCCGCAAGAAGCGCCGGCAGATTTCTCTTCCTCCGGTTGCCTACAAGAATGTGAATTCCCAGCTCTCGCGCCTCTGCTTCCGGAAGAGTCTGCGCCCAGCAGCCGCAGGCGACGATAACAGCCCGAGGAGAAACTCGTCTTGCCCTGCGAATCGTCTGGCGGCACTTCTTGTCGGCGACCGCCGTCACGGTGCAGCTCACAAGCACCGCGGCATCGCACTCGGGACCGTCGCTCAACACGGCCCCCAACTCGGCGAAGGCGTTGGCAAGAGCCTCCCCTTCATACTGGTTGGAACGGCATCCAAGCGTACAAATCCAGATTCTCTTACCCGCGAGATGGTGCAGCATACGCTTCCACCGCCACTCCCCACCAGTCTCCCAGCGAGAGTTCGTCCACAACGCGCAGTCCCGTCTGTTCAAGAGCCGCGCAGAAGCGCTCCCGCTCCTTGGACAGCAGCCCGGAGAAGAGGGCGCGCCCTCCTTTCTTCAGACGGGACGGAACGCGGGGCAGCATTTGGAGCAGAGGTTCGATGATGATATTCGCCATGAGCAGATCGACTGTATCGTCCATTCCGTCGAGAAGGTTTCCTTCTTCGAGGTCCACCGTTCCGGACTGAATGTCGTTCAGACCGAGATTATGACTGATCTCGGAAAGCACTGCCGGGTCCAGATCCCGCGCCCTGACATGACGCGCGCCCAGCTTCACCGCAGCTATGGAAAGGATTCCGGAGCCCGCGCCGATGTCCGCCGCCTCTCCTCCCGGAACGACGGATCGTTCAAGGAGCGTCAGGACGATCTGCGTGCTCTCGTGATATCCCGTGCCGAAGGCCGATCCAGGGTAGATATACAACGGCATCCGCCCCTCCGGTTCGCTCCCCTTGTGCCACGGGGCGAGCACGACGATGCGTTCCCCTACCGGTAGCGGAGGAAAAGCTTCCTTCCAGTCCGTATGCCACTGTTTGTTTTCTATTTTTCCCATGTCGGCGATCTTGATCTCCGGCCACGGAGACAACGCCCAGCCCAGCCGTTCGAGCCAGAACCCCAGATCCTGAGAGCTGCGGAAGTACGCCCGCAGGAGAACGGCTGCATCGCCGGCCGTCTCCTCGGAGCCGATGCTCCCCGACATATCGGCGAGAGAGGCCAGAATCTCCTCGCTCCCGGGCCGTCCTTCCAGAGTGACGTACCACCAGAAGCTTTCCGCTGTAGTGTTCATTCCGAATCCCCCCGGAAGATGAAATAAGGGAGGCTAGTTCAGCCTCCCTTTTCCTGCCGATAAAAGTGTAGCAGAAGAACCGCCGTTTTTATAGGGTCGCCGCGTGTTTTCCGCGATACCGCCGACGACGCGCAGTTTACCCCTCGAAAAGATTGCGGAAAAACTTTCCGAAAACCCCCGAGTCCTCCACGTCGACATTCATCTCTCGCGCCAGCTCTTCCAGAAGGGCACGTTGCTTCTCCGTCAGCTTCGTCGGCACATCCACGGTCACATGGACGAAAAGATCCCCTTTTCCCCTGGGACCGCGAAGCCGTGGAACACCTCGTCCGCGGATCGTAAAGACCTTTCCCGGCTGGGTTCCTGCCGGGATGTCCAGCGTCTCCGGATCGCCGAAAAGCACCGGGACATCCACCGCGCACCCCAAGGCCGCTTGCGGGAAGGATATCGACAGGCGAGTATGCAGATCTCCGCCCTCCCTTTTGAAATCGGGGTGCTCCTGAACGCCGACGACCAGGTAGAGATCCCCGGAGCCTCCTCCATTCGTCCCGGCTTCCCCTTCGCCTGAAATGCGAAGCCGGGTCCCGGTATCGACACCCGCAGGAATTTTCACCTCTACCTTGCGCTGCGTCCTCACCCGTCCCTGACCGCCGCACTCCGGACACTTCTCCCTGATGAACTTGCCCGAGCCGTTGCAGCGGGGGCAGGTATTCACCGAGACAAACTGGCCGAAAGGCGTCTGTTGCCTGCTCTCGACCTGTCCCCGTCCGCCGCACTGGGAGCAGTTCTCCGGGGACGTGCCCGCCTTCGCGCCGCTTCCCCCGCAAGCCGCGCAGGACTCCCAGCGCGGAATCTGGAACTCCTTTGCCGCTCCGGTCGCGGCCTCCAGCAGAGTGACTTCGACCTCCATCTCCAGGTCGGCTCCCCGCCGGGGGGCGTTGGGGTTCGCTCTTCGCCGCCCTGTTCCCCCGCCGAAGACGCTGTCGAAGATATCACCGAAGATATCCCCCATACCGCCGAATCCTTCGAACGGACTCCCGCCGCCCGGCATATCGCCCACGGTTCCGAACTGGTCGTACTGGGTCCGTTTTTGGGAGTCGCTCAACACTTCGTACGCCATGTTGATCTTCTTGAACCGCTCCTCGGCGTCCTTGTTCCCCGGATTGGCGTCGGGGTGATACTTCCGTACCAGCTGCCGGTAGGCCTTCTTTATGTCAGCGGCGGAAGCGTCCCGTGGCACCCCCAGTATTTGATACAGGTCTTCGGTCTCTCCTCCGCTGTACATGCGCGGTCACCCCCCTACGCCTGGCCCTGGTCGCTGAACTCAGCGTCCACGGTGTCGCCGTCGGAAGCGTTTCCTGTTCCTGAGGAACCGCCCTGCTGCTGCGCCTGCGAATAGAGCCGGGTAGAGAACTCCTGGAGCGCCTTCTCGAGGCGTTCCTTCGCCGATCGGATAGCGGCGAGATCGTCTCCTGAGGACAACCTTCGAAGCTCTTCCATACTGGAAGTGATCTTCCCCTTTTCCTCGGGAGTCATCTTGTCGCCGTTCTCCGAGAGAAGACGCTCCGCCGCGTACGCCGCGCTGTCCGCTTCGTTCTTCGTCTCGGCGGCTTCGCGCTTCTGTTTGTCCTCTTCCTCGAACTCTTCGGCCTGGTTTTTCATCCGCTCGATATCCTCTTTCGAGAGATTCGACGAATGTATGGCGATGTTCTGTGCCTTGCCGGTCCCCTTGTCCTTCGCGCTCACGTTGAGGATGCCGTTGACGTCGATATTGAAGGTGACCTCGATCTGCGGAATGCCGCGTGGCGCCGGAGGAATGCCGTCGAGAACGAACTTTCCCAGCTTGACGTTGTCCGCGGCCATGGCGCGTTCGCCCTGAAGGACGACGATCTCCACCTGGGTCTGGTTGTTCCCCGCGGTAGTGAACGTCTGACTCTTCGACACGGGAATGGCGGTGTTGCGTTCGATGATCTTCGTGAACACGCCGCCGAGCGTCTCCAAGCCGAGCGAGAGCGGCGTCACGTCGACGAGGACGATATCCTTGTGATCGCCCGCGAGGATTGCCCCCTGAATGGCCGCGCCCGCCGCCACGCACTCGTCGGGGTTGATCCCCTTGGTGGGCTCCTTCCCGAGCAGCTCCTTTATTTTCCGCTGCACCATGGGCATGCGGGTGGAACCACCGACCAGGAGTATCTTGTCGATCTCCCCGGCGGACAGGCCGGAGTCTTGTATCGCCTGACGGGTGGGTTTCACGGTCCGCTCCAGAAGATCGGCCGTCATCTCTTCGAACTTGGCGCGGGAGAGGCTCATTTCAAGGTGCTTGGGGCCGGAGGCGTTCGCCGTGATGAAGGGAAGCGAGATGGTTGTCTCGGGCATCGAGGAGAGTTCCACCTTCGCCTTTTCGGCAGCCTCGCGAAGCCGCTGCAGCGCCATTCTGTCGTTCTTCAGGTCGATTCCTTCGGACTTCCGGAACTGCTCCACCATCCAGTCCACGACCCGCATATCCCAGTCGTCGCCGCCCAGGCGGTTGTCTCCCGCAGTGGCGAGCACTTCGAACACGCCCTCGCCCACGTCGAGGATCGACACGTCGAAGGTCCCTCCGCCGAGGTCGAAGACAAGAATCTTGTGCTCGCCCTGCTTGTTCTCTCCGTAAGCGAGGCATGCGGCCGTGGGTTCGTTGATGATGCGGAGCACCTCAAGTCCTGCGATAGCGCCGGCGTCCTTCGTCGCTTGGCGCTGGGCGTCGGTGAAGTACGCGGGAACGGTGATTACAGCCTTCGTTACCGGCTCCCCGAGATAGTCCTCTGCGTCCCGCTTCATCTTCTGCAGGATCATCGAAGAGATTTCCTGAGGAGTATATTTTTTCCCGTCTATCGTCACCCTGCGGTCCGTTCCCATATCCCGTTTTATGGAGATGATGGTCCTGTCGCCGTTCACGATGGCCTGACGCTTGGCGAGCTGACCGACAAGGCGTTCCCCTTCCTTGGTAAAGGCAACCACGGACGGAGTTGTACGGCTTCCCTCCGCGTTGGGGATGATCGTCGTTACGTCCCCCTCCTGAACAGCGATGCAACTGTTTGTTGTTCCAAGATCGATTCCTACTACTTTCGACATTCTTCTCACCTCGTAATATATTCAACAAAAGATCGTTGGCTTGCTCTATGTTCAGCTCGGGCAGCCGCTCCACGTCCATCAGGAAAGCGGAAGAGCGGCTTCAGGGCAGTATTATTTCGCGGTCGGGAAGGATGCGACCTTAACTTTCGCAGGACGGAGCACGCGCTCCTTCGTCCGGTAGCCGGATTGAATCTCTTCCACGACGAAGCCGTTCTGTTCCGGATCGTCGGTCTCCACAGCGGCCACGGCTTCATGATACTCGGGGGAGAAAGGCGTACCCCTGGACGGCACGGGTTCGACTCCCATGGATTCAAGAACCGAGAGAAACTGTTTCCGGACCATTGTCACTCCCTGGAGCACGCTCTTTCCATCCGCCTCGGGAGGAACGGCGAGCGCACGGTCCAGGTTGTCCAGAACTGGGAGGAAGTCGAGCGCCTTCTCCTCCGTGATCATCGCACGGTCCCTCTGGCGGTCTCGGTCCACCCGCTTCCTGTAGTTGAAGAAATCTGCGCGAGCCCTGGCCAGGGCTTCCGTCAGTTCGGCCTTTTCCCGTTCGGCGTTCTCAAGCTCGGCAACAAGCTCCTCTACGGAACGAGCCTCCCCGGGGCGTTCCTCCGAAAACTCGCCGAAAGCATCCTCCCCGCACGAAGCGGAGGGAATCCCCTCTTTTTCAAGTTCCGAAGAAATCAGATCGTTGTCACCGTTCATTCGTGTCGCTCCTTTCATATAAATAACTACTGGACCAGCATGTCGTCCAGATCTTCGGCAAGCGTCTCCAGAATGGCGATCGACTTCTCGTAATCCATCCGAAGAGGACCGATCAGGCCAAGAATCGCTCTGCGGCTCTGCCCGAAGGCCGGTACAAGGACAAGGGAGAGCTGCTTCATCTCCTCTTCCTTGTTCTCGTCCCCGATAGTGACCGACACACCCTGTTTCACGCTGTAGCGTTCGACCATTTCGGCAAGAGCCTGCTCCTGCTCGAGTAGGGAGAGCACCGTCTGAAACTTCCCGATATCCTGAAAATCGGGCAAGCTCAGAATATGCTGGGCCCCTCCGACGAACAGACGCGGGCTGCGCCTGTTCAAAAGCGCATCCATCTGAACGATCGCATCGCGGCACGTATCCCAGAGGCGTTCCAGACCTTCAAATACATATTTGAAAAGAACATCCCGGACTTCGCTCCACGGATGTCCCTCCGCTATCGTGGTGATTCGGCGGCCGAGTTCGTCGAGCATATCCTGTGATAATTCGCAGGGAAGCTGAATGTTGGAGTGATGCACAAGTCCGCCTTCGAGAACCACCAGAAGAAGCACGGTATTCCCGCCGAGCCGGAGGAAATTCACCCTTTGAATCTGCACCTCTTCGAGCGCCGAGAGCGCCGCAACGCCGACGCAGTTGGTCGCCTGTCCTAGAAGTCGTGAAACGTATGTCAGGATCGACTCTATCCCCTGCCTTCGCTCTCGTATATCGTGTTTCCATCGCTCCGTCTCCGCAGGAGCGGTTCGCCTCCGCTGCATGATCGCATCAACGTAGAGACGGTACGCCTTGGACGTGGGAAGCCTTCCGGCGGACGTGTGCGGCTGATAGAAATATCCCATCTCCTCCAAATCCGACATTTCGTTCCGTATCGTCGCCGGGCTGCACCCTCGGAGATACTTCTTCGAAATCGTCCTGGATCCCGCGGGTTCCCCCGTCTGGATATATTCGTAGACAACGGAAAACACAACTTCAACCTGTCTCTCCGTCAGCATACCGATACCTCCCGCTTCCGCGTTAGCACTCCTCTTCCGCGAGTGCCAACGCATTTCTCCCGAGAGGTAGAGTAGCAATCCGTGATATGATTGTCAAGACTGGTCAAAGACTATTTATTATTTTTTCCGCCCCCGCCGCTCAGGGAAGCGGATGCAGAAGGAGGAACCAATGAACGAACATGCTGTCCGCACAACGATTTTACTCGTACGCCACGGAGAATGCCGAGGCAATATCGAAGGACTCTTTCGCGGGAGGGTGGATTTCCCTCTGAACGAGACCGGACTTCGACAGGCGGAGGAGGTCGCCGCGGAACTCGCTCCGTTTCGGCCCGAGGCAGTCTTCACAAGTCCTTTGCTCAGGGCGAAAAAGACAGCGGAAGCAATCTCCGCAGTTTCTTCGGCCTACCTTGTCGTAGACGAAGGATTCAACAACACCTGCCTCGGAACGTGGGAGGGGCGACCAAAAACGGAGATCGCCGCCGAGTTTCCGGAACAGTGGAGGCTCTGGCTTGAGAATCCGGAAGTGCTTTCGATAGATGGCGCCGAAACGATGGACGACGTCCTCGAACGATCCCTGAAAAGCCTTGACCGTATCGTCGAAAAGTTCGGGGGGAAAACCATCGCCGTCGTGACCCATAGAACGGTCATCAAGCCTCTGCTTGCGGGCTGCCTTGGCATCCGCTCCCCGTACTTCTGGAAAGTGCACATGGACACCGCCGCCTACTCGGTCCTCCACCATGATGCGCTGCACGGTTACAGTCTCTTTTCGATGAATATAACAGGACATCTGTCAGGATTCACCACAGAATGGGTCTGATTGACGGAGAGGTCGCAATACGCGCTCTCTTTTCGAAGGGCTTTCATAACCTTCCCGGAATAGGGTATGATACTTCCGAAAACAGCGTCTCCGCTCCGACCAACGCAGCATGCGCAGGCGGCGCGGAGACGCTTCCGACTCTGACTTCGTACACTGGAGGCCGCTCTTTTGGAAAAGAGAACATCGCTTGTTCGCGTCATCATCCTGTTCGCCCTCTGCCTCCTCGCGCGGCAAGGGGAAGCGCATATAAAGATACTGACCGCGCCGGGGCACCCTCTCATCCTTGTTCTGGTCCATCGAGAAGGTATCATCCAGGATGCCTACATTCGTTCCCCGGAGGGCCTCCACTCCTTGGAACAGATCCGCCACCTTCTTCTGACATCGACCACGCACTTTCCGCTGCGCGCCGACGGGGATCTGATCGACGATCTGGTCTGGCGAATCGATCTCCGGGATTCGCGGAGCGGAGAGTCGTCTTCTCTCTGGATTACCTCCGTCACCGAGGTATCCACGGCTTGGCTCGCAATAGCGCCCTCGGGCCCGACTTTATGGGATGCTCTGCCTCCTTTGCCGAATGAAAGAGAAGATATGTTTCTCTACATCGCCCCGCATCTTCCCCGGTACTACGGATTCGAAAGTAGAAGCGGTTCGGACACGCTCACATTCGTCTACACGATGGCGCTCACAAAAAACGGACCGAAGCTAGTGGCCGTACCCGCCTTCTACACAAGGCTCTTACCTCTTGCTTCCCTTGTCAGCAAAGGGCAGGAAGACGAAACGTCGGGCGCGGGATACAGGGCGTTGTATCAAGACTTTGAAAGAATGGCGCGGGGAGGGATGCCCTCGCGCGAGGCGATGGACAATTTTTTATGGAAACGCATTCTCACCGTCCAGTGGAAACGATAAAAAAAGGAACGCGGGGCGCCACGAAACAACGAAGCGCCCCGCGGTTGCTATGCGGTTGCCTTTTTCAAGGCTTGAAGAACAGCCTCGACGTGTCCGGCGACTTTTACGCCCGCGAAAAGACGCTCCACTATCCCTGCGGGATTCACCAAGAGCGTGGAACGCTCCACTCCCATATACTCCTTGCCGTACATCTTCTTCCGCTTCCAAAAACCGCATATCTCGATGAAAACATGCTCCGGGTCGCTCAACAGCGGAAAAGAGATCCCGAGCTTCTCGCCGAATTTCCGGTGACTCTCCACCGAATCCGGGCTAACGCCGACAACACGGCAGTTCAACGCTTCGAACGCGGACATCCTGTCCTCGAAGTCTTTAACCTCGCTGGTTCACCCCGACGTGTTGTCCTTGCTGTAGAAGAAGAGCACAAGCCTATTGCCTGAAAAATCCCCGTTCGTATACTCTCTCCCCGAACCGTCTTGAAGATGGAACTCGGGCAACATCTTCCCCTCCATACGCTTCCCCTCCTTAACGGCACATTTCGTCGATCAAATGCTTCACCGCTTCCCGCGGCGCTCCTCGCCCGACAAGCGGCCTATCGTCCTTTCTGTACGCTGCGAGCGCCCCCTCGAAGGTCGTACGTTCCTCGCCCCGATAGAGGACCCCCAGAGGAAACGGCGCCTCCGAAAGCGCAAGCGAAAGAGCTTTTGGGAAATCCGACGGGTCGTGATCTTCCAGCCAGCGAGTATTTTCCTTGAACCACGCGTAGGTGTTCACCGAGTTGAAAGAAACACAAGGCTGGAAAATATCCACCAGCGCATACCCCTTGTACAGTATCGCTTCTTTGATAACGTCCTTCGTTTTTTCCGTATCCCCTGCGTATGCTCTGGCAACGAACCCGGCGCCCTGCATCAGCGCCGTGCCCAACGGGTTGAAGGGCTGCGAATGGACGCCGTCTACCTGAACGGAAGTGCGGAACCCCTTCGGGCTGGTCGGCGAAGCCTGTCCCTTGGTCAGGCCGTACACCATGTTATTGAAGACGAGATTCGTGATCCCCGGGTTTCTTCGAATCGTATGCAGGAAGTGGTTTCCGCCCTCGCCATACATATCGCCGTCGCCTCCGACGGCCAGCACCTCCAGAGAGGGATTCGCCGCCTTGATCGCCGTAGCGTTGGAAAGCGCCCTTCCGTGCAGGCCGTTGAAGAAATGGGATTTCATATAATGCGGCGTCTTGGCCGCCTGGCCGATACCGGAAACAACCACCACATCCAGCGGAGTTAGATTCAGCTCGGAGAGCGCCTGCTTGATCGAATCAAGAATCTTGAAATCCCCGCACCCCGGGCACCAGGAGATATCGATGCCGGGAAGGTCGAAAGGCGTAGCCGCCATCACGATCTCCCTCCTTTTCCGGAAAGCGTCTCCGACAGTCTGTTCACAGCCTCTTCAACGGAGAATTGAAGTCCGTTGTACTTCAGTACAGAATCCGTCGCCGCAATCCCCGTATGCGCCCGGAGCAGGCGGGCAAACTGCCCCGTGCTGTTCCCCTCCGCACCGATCAGCCTTCGCCCTCTCTTCAACAATCTCTCCACCGAAGAATGTAGAGGCCAGACCTGCTCGAAAGCCAGCAGGGACACACCCTCCATCTCCAGAATCGACAACGCCTCCCTGAAGATCGGGATCGTTGATCCCCAGCAGAACACGAGATCCGTAAAATCTTCCCGACCGTATAGCTTCGGCGCCATGGCCTCGGAACGCATCCCCTCCAACTTTCGCATCCGTTTCTCCTGCATACGTTTCCGGAGTTCGAAGTTCTCGTAGACGTGCCCGACTTCGTCGTGTTCATGACTGTCGGCGCCGACGATACCCACCCCCAGCCCCGGCACGCCGAAAGGGGAGCAACCGGAGGGCACATCCTCGTAGCGCCGGTATTCCGCCCCTGTCGCCTGTGCAGCCGCAGGCTCCTCCAAAAGCGTCAGCTCCTCCGGCCGAACATTATAGAAGGAGTCGACAAAGTATTGATCCGTCAACACGATCGCCGGCGTCTGGTACTTAGCCGCCACTCGAAACGCTTCCTGAGTCAGAGAGAACGCGCTTTCGATACTGCCGGGGGCGTAGAGCGCCCTCGGGAACTCCCCGTGTCCGGAGTACAAAGCTACCTCCAAATCCGCTTGTTCCGTCCGCGTCGCCATACCCGTAGCCGGGCCCGGTCTCTGCGAGAGGTGCACCACGACGGGCATTTCCATGACTCCCGCCAGACTCAGACCTTCTCCCATAAGGGCAAAACCGCCGCCGGAAGTGGTCACCATGGCGCGCGCGCCTGCGTAGGATGCCCCCAGTGCCATATTGATCGCCGCCGGCTCGTCCTCCACCTGCTCCACCGCCGCTCCCGCCTTCTCGGCGTGCTTCGCGAAGAAGGAGAGCACACCCGTCGCGGGTGACATCGGGTACGCCGTGACGAAGTTACAGCCGGCCGCCATCGCCCCCAGCGAAACCGCATCGCTCCCTTTGATCAGCGCTTTCCCGGCGCCGGAGTCGCCACGCATACCCGAGAGAAGCCCGTTCCCTGCCACCAGTTTCTCCCCGAGTTCGTGCCCCGCCCGACAAGCATGCGCATTCTTTGCGGCCACGTCGGCCTTTTTCCCCGAGAAACGTTCCTCGAAGAACGCTTCGGCCCTCTCCGTGCCCAACCCCAGGATCCCAAGCAAAATGCCCGCCGCCACGGAATTCGAGTAGATACGTCCTCCAGCTTCGGCTGCGAGCCGAGATAGCGGCGCAGGGATAAAAACGCCCCCTGCGTCTTCAAGCTCTCCCTTAAGTTCATCTCTGTCACCTATGATCACAGTCGTCGGAGCGATGCGCTCACGGATATTCGCCCTCGCGTTCCGGCTCAACACAACCAGTATATCCATCCTGTCCACAAGCGCATCGACCCGAAAGGGTGCGATACGCAGCTCAGTGGAGTTATTGCCACCACGGACTCTGGACATGTACTCCCGAGATCCGAAAACGGAGAACCCCGAGTCGACAACAGTCCTTGCGAGCATATCCTCCACCGTTTGAATGCCCAACCCCGCCGCCCCGCAGAGAACGCAGGATACTTCCTTCACCTCTCTAGGAAATGGAAAGAGCATGTTCGTCCTCCCTTCAAAAATATTACTTCATTCGTTTGATTATACAGCCTTTCTTCCCAAAGCACCGACTCCATTCAACGACTCTTCCGGCCCTCCGTGCTATAATATACAGGTACGGCATGGACGATGGATAGTCACCATGTATGAATTTCCAAAAAATGCGGAGGTGTTTTTATGGGGAAATTTAGATGTCTATCGTGCAAAAGTGAATTCGAGCTGGACGAAAAAGCCTCGACCATGCGATGCGAACGCTGCGGCAGCAGATTCGTCGAGGTTATCGACGCAGAGAACAGGAAGCGAGGAAAATCCTGGAGCGCGAAGTCGTTCAGCGTGGGGAAAAGCGCGAAGTAGTTTAGGCAAACCAGCTTTGGCAAGGCGGAAAGGGGATTTCCGGTTCGACAGGAAATCCCCTTTTTGTTAATCGCCTCTTACAAGAATGCGTTTTCTAAACGATGTTTAATGTCCGATATCGTTTTGCCTGAGCGCCTTCAGCGACTCGAAGACCATCAGAATCGCAAGCACAAGCAAGATAATGGAAGGCACGACCAGGATGTAATTCGGGTGCTCGTACGCCATGTTGTCCTTAATCAGGAAACCAAGAGCCGCAACGGTTGTGACGAGCATGAACCACATCGGGTACATCGCGAAGCGGTTGTCCTTCTTCAGAGCCTTGCCGACCCAGACGCCGATGGTCAGCAGCGCAAGCGCGGCAACAAGCTGGTTGGAAGCGCCGAAGATCGGCCAGATCGCCGCCCACGCGGGAATGACGTTGCCTGTGGGGCCGTGCGCCTTCGTCAGAAGGAGCCCCATCGCCGCCGCGATGGTAATGACGGTGGCGGAATACTTGTCGACCTTCATGTTCGAAAGCTCCTGAATCTGATACCTGGTAAGACGAGTGGCAGTATCAAGCGAGGTCAGCAGGAAGGAGTTGATAGCCAGAAGACCGAGGGACATTCCGACCTTCGGATCGATGCCGACGATGGAAGCGAACTTGCCGAAACCTTGGGCGTAGGTGATCGTGGGGCCGCCCTGGGCGATGGTTCCGCTGATCATAATCGTGCCGATGGCGATGACCGCCACCAGTCCTTCGAGCAGCATGGAGCCGTATCCGACAAGCACGGTGTCCTTCTCCTTGCGGAGCTGCTTGGAGGTGGTGCCGCTGCCCACGAGCGAGTGGAAGCCGGAAATGGCGCCGCAGGCCACGATGACGAAGAGCATGGGCCAGATAAACTGATTATTGGCCACAAACCCCTTGAACGCGGGAAGAACGACCTCGAAGCCCTCGCCCTTGCCCATGACCATGCCGATGGTGCCGATGATCACGGCAAAATAAAGGAAGTAGGAGGCCAGATAGTCGCGGGGCTGAAGAAGAAGCCAGACCGGCAGGACCGACGCGAAGAAAATATACGCAACGAGAATCCAGCGCCACGTTTCCATAGGAAGCTTGAAGAGTTCGGCGACCCAGGCGGCCTCGTTACCGTACCAGCAGGCGTAGATGACGATGGGAACCATGACGACGGTCATGAGCCACAGAGGAACATGATACTTGTAGATCAGAATACCGAAGGCCAGCGCCATGAAAATGTACAGCGACGCCGAGAAGGCGACCGCGGGATCCGCCGCGAAGGAACCTGCCGAAAGCTGCAGGAACACGGCGACCACGAGGACAAGAGCAAGGATCGTAAAGCAGAGGAAAAGGACTTTGCCTTTGCGGCCGATCCACTTGTCGACCACTTCGCCAACGGATTTCCCTTCGTGGCGCATCGACGCCACGAGGGCGCCCATGTCATGCGGGCCGCCCAGGAATGCGGAACCGATAAGGCACCACAGGTACGCGGGAAGCCAGCCGAACATCGCGGCCGCCGTGATCGGGCCGACTATAGGGCCGGCGCCGGCGATGGACGCGAAGTGATGGCCCAGAAGGACCGCAGGATGCGCAGGGCAGTAGTCTATCCCGTCGAACATGGCCTCGGCGGGTGTCTGCACATCGTCGTTCAAACCATAAATCTTCGCCATGTAGGAACCGTACACCTTATAACACACCACAAACAAAACAATAGCAATCAAAAACAACATAGCAAGAGTAGAAAGCACTTCGTTCACCTCCGATGAGTAAATAAAAAACGTACTCCGACTACCTCAGTTAAGTTCTCTCCCTTCACCACCTCCCGGACTGCTCTTCCTGGAGCGGATCAGCTCCAGCGCCTTGTCAACCAGAGGAGCAAGATCCTTAAGGCGTTTATCATACCGCCCCCCCGGCGTATATGAATGAACCTCAACATACCCTCTCAGCCCCAGGAGAAACGAGCGAATACGCTTCTTCTCTCCGGTTTCGGCCGCCTCGACGAAAAGATAGCGTTGCGTCATCAGATCGGGCTGAGGGCGACATGTTTCCAGTACACGATTTCTATCGGCAACCCCGCTATGGTTCCAGATAATATAGTCGTCGGCATAATACCGGCATACTTCTCCGATAAGGGCATTTTTAACAAATGTAACCCTACGATACACGCCCTTCATTCCAGTCGCGGTCCAAGAAGAAAACCCCCAGTACTCCCACAGGTCGGAAACAAGCTCCAAATTAAAAATATCCGTCAATAGGCCATCACCCTCCGCACTGATTATACTCCAATGCCGTGAAATGGGAAGTGATTTTAAGTTTCATTTTCGTTTTTTTGGTCCCTAAAATTTAGCTCATAAAGAGAAAAAATTCAAAGAGGAAATTCGACTTGCAAACAAGGCGGATGCACGCTATAATACCTCCGTTTCGGGCGATTAGCTCAGCGGAAGTAGCGCTTCCTTCACACGGAAGAGGTCACTGGTTCGAACCCAGTATCGCCCACCATAATGCAATCAAAAGCTTCGGCAGAAATGTCGAAGCTTTTTTTTGGACAAAGAGGTCGCAACGCGATATCCGCTTCCGTTTCATCTTTCACTTGACCACGAAAAACGCAAAGAGACAGCTTTCCATTACCACCATCGCTCCCGCCTTGAACACGTTGTATAGAAAAAACCAGAACTGGGCGGCTCATGACGAACCGCCCAGTTCGAGATAACGATAAAAGGTGCTACAGAGCCGGAACAGGCTGTTCCAACTGATCCAGCGCCCTTTCAATACGGCCCATCGCTTTTTCGAGATTCTCAATGGATGTGGCGTAGGAAATGCGGATATACCCTTCTCCGCACGCGCCGAACGCTGTTCCCGGAACAACGGCTACGTTGGCTTCGTGCAGCAGATAGCGCGTGAACTCCTCGGAGTTCTTCCCCGTTCCGGAGATATTCAGGAAGATGTAAAACGCGCCGCCGGGAACGAGACACGAAACGCCTTTCATTCTGTTGAGGCGCTCGCAAACGTAGTCTCTCCGCTTTCGAAACTCCTCTACCATCTCCCGTACCGGCTCCTGACTTCCCTCAAGAGCGGCGAACGCCCCCCATTGAGCCTGAGAGGAAGTATGTGTGACGATGTACATATGCATCCTGTTCATAACCTGAATGAGATCGGCAGGAGCTGCAATGTACCCTATGCGCCACCCTGTCATCGCGTATGCTTTTGCGAAACCGTTGAGAACGATAGTGCGCTCGCGCATACCCGGAAACGCAGCGATACTGTAGTGTTTTCTCCCGTCGAACAGAATTTTTTCGTAAATCTCGTCGGAGATCACCAAAAGATCGTGAGCGATGGCAAACCTAGCCACTTTTTCCAGCGTTTCTCGCTCTTGAACTCCACCGAGCGGGTTCGAAGGATCCAAGATGACAAGCATTTTGGTACGGGGTGTTACAAGCCGCTCCAGATCGCGGACATCGATCTGGAAGTTGTTTTTTTCCAGCAACGGGTAACCGATCGATGTCGCCCCGTTCATTGTGGGAACATGCGAGTAATTCAGCCAGGAAGGATCCGGTACGAGAACTTCGTCACCCGGATCGAGAAATGCGCTTAATGAAACGAAGACGCCTTCGGAGACGCCGACGGTGCAGATGATCTCCTCCGAATCGTACTCAAGAGTATCCTCATCTTTCAGTTTCCGGCATATCGCCTTGCGAAGCTCGGGAATGCCTTTGTTCGGCGTATAGTGCGTCGCCCCGTTACGGGTCGCCGCCACCATTGCGTCGGTTATATGAGCCGGCGTGTCGAAATCCGGTTCGCCTATACCGAGGCCGATAACATCGACGCCTTCCGATTTGAGCTTATCGACCTCGGCGAAGATTTTGCGGATAGGAGAAAACGGGATTGCCTCCATTTTTTTCGACTGACGCATCATCAGGAACATCCTCCTCGAAATGAATATCCGGTTGTGGTACCCGAAAGACACATAGGCGTGCGCACCGTCTGTTCACACCACCAAGCTGCGTCCCGCTCGCTTCTTCTTAATATATAACATGCACGATACAATGTGTCAAATATGAAAAACGGTTCTCGGAATGTCCGTGTTTCCCGCTCTCGTTTTTCGGAGAACATTTCGTTCCGCACGCGAACATACAAGGATTCGTCAGCCATTGTTTTTCTGGCGGCGCAAGGTGTGTACTTCTTCATTTGTCCACTGTTGTTGAATGAGAGGTGTATATGTATAATGCTTCTTGTCAAATGCAGGCGAATCATGCCCTCTACGGCTCGTCCGCCCTGAACAACGAGCTTTTTTGCCTATTTGAAGAAAAGTTACTTCGAGCTGAAGAGGAACTATGAAAATTTCCGCAGAAAATGGTAAAATGACTTGTTATTGCATTCCGGGAGAGGAGTTGGAGTCCGTGGTAAGCAGGATTTTTCATTCTTTGGGCGATCAGGTTTTCGAAACAATCAAGGAGATGATCGTCAACAACACATATCAGCCGGGGGAGTTGCTCCAGATCGACAAGCTTGCGGCGGAATTCGGCGTCAGCACGACCCCCGTAAGGGAGGCTCTGCTCCGTTTGGAGGGCTTGGGACTGGTGGACATCGAACGCAATAAAGCGGCGGTGGTGACCCAGGTGAGCGAGAAACGCTCGCGGCACGTCTGGGAGTTCCGCCGCCTATTGGAAGCGAAGGTCGCCCGGGACGCCGCGCTTTTATGTTCCGACAGGGAAATTGACTCCGTGGAGGCAAAGGTGCTCCGGGTACGTGAGAATCCGAATGATTTCGACCGATATCTCGAATCTGACATCGCGTTGCACTCCCTGCTTTCCAGCAGAACCGAAAACCCTCTCATTCTGGATGCTTTGAACAACCTCAGCGTTCATGCACGAAGAATACGTTATTTTGCCGAAAAGGGCCCCTTTCGCGAAGAAGTGCTGGAAGAGGTTACAAAAGAACACTGCAAAATCCTCTCCGCCCTCCGCGAGCACGACCCCGACAAGGTGGAGAGGCTGGTTACAACGCACCTCGTAAACGCGGAGGAACGGACGAAAAAAGCGCTCTCCGGGGGGAGAGACGCATAATAACAGCTTCTACCTGAAAGATCGGCGCTACGCTTTCCCGCCGAATTTTTCCGGACCTATCTTGTAGATGGAGTTACCGGAGGAGTCGATGAGAACCACCAGAGGCATATCGCGGACCTCCAGCTCACGAAGCGCTTCCGGTCCAAGATCGCTGTAGGCGAGAACCCTGGAGGCAACAATGGTCCGGGCGAGAAGCGCCGCGATTCCTCCCGTCGCCCCCAGATAGACTGCGCCGTGGCGTATCATGCTCCGCACGACATCGGGGCTTCTGTCTCCCTTGCCGATCATTCCCTTTACCCCTCTCTCCAACAGAAGAGGCGTGTAGGGGTCCATCCGGTAGCTCGTGGTCGGCCCGATCGACCCCACCGGCTCTCCGGGACGCGCTGGAGACGGCCCCGCGTAAAAAATGACGGTTCCTTTCAGATCAAACGGGAGCGTCTCGTTTCTGTGCAAGGCCTCGGTCATTCGTTTATGTGCCGCGTCGCGTGCGGTGTAGATGATTCCCGACAAGAGAAGCTCATCTCCGGCCTTCAATACGGAAATGTCGTTCGCAAGGAACGGCGTCGTTATACGATTGCATGTTCCCATCCAGATTCCCCCTCTACACTTCTCCTGTCGCGTGACGGTTTGCATGGCAGCAAATATTTACTGCGACAGGGAGCCCTGCGATGTGTGTCGGCGCTTGCTCGATGTTCACGCCGAGCGCTGTAACGGTTCCGCCGTACCCTGCCGCCCCGATGCCGAGAGCATTGATCTCGGAGAGCAGGCGCTCCTCAAGCGCGGCATAGGCGGGATGCGGGTTTCGCACTTCCACGGATCGCAAAAGCGCCCGCTTCGCAAGTTCCGCAACCCCTTCGAAGTCGCTTCCGATGCCGACGCCGACGACTATAGGCGGGCACGGATTCGGACCGGCTTTCTTCACCGCACCGACAACACAATCCACTACTCCCTGCGCTCCCGCTGCAGGAGAGAGCATAGCCACAACACTCATATTCTCGCTGCCGAAGCCCTTCGGCGCCGCAGTAATATGTATTTCTCCTCCAGGGACGATACGGAGATGGATCATTGCCGGGGTGTTGTCTCCGGTGTTCTTCCGCTCGAAGAGAGGGTCGTCGACAATGGAGTTGCGCAAAAAGCCCTTTGTGTACGCTCGGCGCACTCCCTCGTTCACAGCGTCGGTGAGGTCGCCGCCGATCAACCGGACATCCTGTCCCAGATCGATGAAAACAATAGCCATGCCGCAATCCTGGCACAGAGGGTAGACTCCCTCGGAGGCAACGATGGCGTTCTCTTCGATCGTCCTCAAAACGGAGGCGGCAAGCTCTCCCTTTTCGGAAAGGGCGGCGCTGCGGAGCACCCGGTACATATCTCCGGGGAGCTGGTAGGCCGCTTCTATGAAGAGGCTTTCAACAGCCCCTGTTATCTTCTCTACGGAAACTTCCCGCACCTCTCATTCCCCTCTTCCCAAACAAAGAAATAGATAAATGCGGGGATCCCCGACGAGATCCCCGCAAAGACAGCGCCTCAGATAAGGAGGGTGAGCATGACGCCCGCGGCGACGGCGGTGCCGATGACTCCGGCGACGTTCGGTCCCATCGCGTGCATCAGCAGGAAGTTCCCCGGGCTCTCCTTCTGCGCCACGCGCTGCACCACGCGCGCGGCCATCGGCACCGCGGACACTCCGGCCGCTCCTATCATCGGGTTGATCTTCCCGCCGCTCCACTTCTTCATCAGCTGACCGAACAGCACTCCTCCCGCCGTGCTGAACACGAACGCCACAAGTCCCAGCAGCACTATCTTCAGCGTCGCCACCGTCAGAAACTCCTCGGCGTTCATCGTCGCTCCCACGGACAGTCCCAGGAAGATCGTCGTCGTGTTCAGGATCTCGTTCTGCGCCGCCTGGCTCAGTCTGTCCGTCACCCCGCATTCGCGCACGAGGTTGCCGAACATGAGGATCCCCACCAGCGGCACCGACGCGGGCAGGATGAGCCCCGCGGCCATGGTCGTCACTATCGGGAAGAGCACCTTCTCCAGCTTCGTGACGGGGCGCAGCGTGTCCATACGGATCTTCCGGTCCTCCTTCGTCGTGAGCAGCCTGATCACCGGCGGCTGGATGAGCGGCACGAGCGACATGTAGCTGTACGCCGCGACCGCCACCGCTCCCAGGATCTGCGGCGCGAGCTTCATGGTCAGGTAGATGCTCGTCGGACCGTCCGCTCCTCCTATGATCGCTATCGACGCCGCTTCGTTCACCGAAAAGCCCATCAGCATCGCCCCGAACAGCGCGATGAACACGCCGAACTGCGCCGCCGCTCCGAGCAGAAACGTGATCGGGTTGGCCAGCAGCGGCGCGAAGTCCGTCAAGGCTCCTATTCCCATGAAGATGATGACGGGGTAGATTTCGTGCTCCGTTCCGAAGAAGATGTACCGCAGAAAGCCTCCGTCCTCCATTATCCCCGACAACGGCAGGTTCACCAGCAGACACCCGAATCCGATCGGCACGAGCAGCAGCGGCTCGAATCCCTTCCCTATGGCGAGGTAGAGCATCGTCAGCGCCACGAGGATCATCATGAGGTGTCCTCCGGTGAGCCCGGCGAAGCCGGACGATACGAGGATCTCTCCTATCGCTTGCATGTAGATTTCCATTGCCCTCGGTCTCCCTCCTTGCTCCTGTCGCTGCAGGGGCTGTTTCGCTCTCCGGTTTCTACCCTACGACCATCATGACGTCGCCGGAGTTGACGGCGTCTCCTTCGCGGCTCCGGATCTCCCTGACGACTCCGTCGGCCGGCGAGAAGATTTCGTTCTCCATCTTCATGGCTTCGAGCACGAGGACGAGGTCTCCGTTCCTGACCGCGGCTCCGACGCTTACGGATACTTTGAGCACCTTGCCGGGCATGGGCGCGACGACGGGGACTCCGGCGCCTCC